>Ga0209632_10000951_pt1 | contig 29962 bp, 28 predicted proteins | sample COG_10_FD_184754 | JGI IMG/M metagenome (GOLD analysis project Ga0209632, IMG submission 184754) | Pelagic Microbial community sample from North Sea - COGITO 998_met_10 (SPAdes) (version 2) | ecosystem: Environmental > Aquatic > Marine > Neritic zone/Coastal water | place: Helgoland, sampling... | reverse complement strand
GGTTTTTTTTGAAATCGCAACAAAAGCTTGAATCAATTCGTTGATTCCCTTATCACCTACCAAGCGTCCTACAAAAGAGAAAACAAAGTCTGTAGTCTCAATATTCAGTTCTTTCTTGAGGTTAGCTTTCTGGGTTTCAGTAACCTCTTCTGGATTGTAGTAGGCAGTGTCAATTCCGTTGGACGATCCAGAGCCAAGTGTTTTTAGTTTTGATTTATCACAAAAGTTATTTTCGTTTATAAAATTTTCAAGCCCTTTTGAATTCGGATAAACATTAGTTGCGCAAAAATAAGTTATGCGCTCGACCAGGTTCAGGAGTATTCTTTTAAAGCCGGTCGCTTCCATTAAAGGTAATCCTGCAACCGTATGCATGCGCACAGGAACTCGTGCTATATAGGCTGCGAGCATTGCTATAATTCCCGCTTTGGGGGTGTGGCTATGAACAAAATGCGGATTCTCTTGACACAAAAAACTAACCAATTGAATTAAACATTTAAAGTCTTGTAATGGAGTTATTTTTCGGGTTATTTCTAAGGGAAAATATTTTACCCCTTGTTCGTTTGCAATTTCCTCTAATTTTTCTTTATCCGAGGAAACTAGGGTAACATCGAAGTACTTGCTAAAAAAGCGGGGCTGATTCTCTAGTAGTTTTTCAATAGAGAGAGGAATTGTAGTAATCCGAATTAGCTTTTTCACTTAGTAAAGATAGTAAATCTTAGAGCGCAATAAACTCTTTATACTCATTTACAGTAATCGAAAAATCTAATTGCTTTAGCTGACTTTGTGCGCTTTTGGATCTTGCTCTTTTAGTGATAGGGTTTTGTAATAACCAAAGTGTTTTTTCTGCAAATTTCTGATCGCTATTTACAATAAACCCATAATCGTACTCTTCTAAGATTCTTTTAGAATCACCAGCATCAAATGCAATAATTGGAAGTCCTGTAGCAGATGCCTCTGCCAAAACATTAGGATACCCCTCTCCAAAAGTTGAAGTGAAAAGGTAACCAACAGCATTTGTGTATAAGGCATAAACATCCTCTCTGGGGCCTAGTAATTTTATATTGGGTTGAATGTTTTTGGGAAAATAATTTAAATCCCATCCTGTTCCCGCGATCCAAATTTCAATATTAGAATTGTTCTCTATAATTTTCTGGCTTATAGTTCTAAGGTTTTCTGGGCCTTTTTGAGGATTAAATCGGCCTACAAACAAAAAGTATGGTTTTTCGTTTTCGACTGATTTACTTAAGTCCTTTGCAAATGGTGTTTTTGCTAGTCGGTTAACAATTACAATTGACTCTTGTTTTTTGAAAAACGCTTTTTCGTGAACTTCTTTAGATTTGTAGGAGCAATAAATAATTTTGTTTTTTAGAACATTGGATGCTATTCCAAAAAAATGTAACATTATTTTTTGATACCATTGGTTTGGCCCAAAATTTGAATGACGGATGTTCCAAATAATTGAATTTGTAGTGTTAAATTTTATTTTCCACAGATGAGCAAAATAAATTGCTCCATACATCCAAGCTAGAATTTTAGCTTCAGGATACTCTTTAAAAACTTTCCTTACTTCCTCCGGGTGCCCTTTATAGTGTAATACTTTACAGTATTTTTTAACACTATTGCAGTTAAAATCTGAATCTGCTCCTTTTGTTGTAATTACAATTTGTTTATTACTATCCAAATCAAATTCTTTTACAATTCTTAAAAGAACATTTTCAGCACCTCCATTTTGTAGTGTCGGAATAACATGAATTACTTTCATAAAGAATTTCAACTTTTTCTTTAATATATGGGTTTAATACTTTTGACAGACCTCTTTTATGTTTTTTTCCCTGCTATCTTAGCTATTTCTGTATTAAATTGCATATTCCAAAATTACATCAAAGTGTGCCGCTTTGAAAAATGAATTACATTAAGGTTTTTAAAAAGTTTGGTTAAAAACCACAATTTTATTTTTTAAATTTATATAAATATGATCATTAAAAATAACTTAAATTATTAAATGCTGTTTAATTCAATTGAATTTTTATTGTTTCTTCCAATAGTGTTTGTTTTGTACTGGTTTGTATTTAATAAAAAGCTCAAGTATCAAAATCTTTTAATTCTTATAAGTTCATATGTATTTTATGGATGGTGGGATTACAGGTTTTTGTCTTTGATTCTTCTCTCAACGATTGTGGATTTTTTTATTGGATTAAGCATCCCAAATCAAGATTTAGAAAAACAAAAAATACTTCTCTGGTGTTCGGTTTTATTTAATTTAAGTGTTTTAGGTTTCTTTAAATATTATAACTTTTTTGTTGATTCCTGGATAGATTTATTTAGCTCCTTTGGATATGTCATTAAGAGCGTTTGGACCTTGAATATTATTCTACCTGTAGGAATATCGTTCTACACTTTCCAAACCATGTCCTATACCATTGACATTTATAAGGGGAAATTAAAACCAACTAAAGATTTTATTTCATTCGCTTCCTTTGTTTCATTCTTCCCTCAGTTAGTTGCAGGACCTATTGAAAGAGCCTCCAATCTACTCCCGCAAATTTTTAAGAAAAGAGTATTTAAATACGAGCAAGGGGTTCAAGGACTTAGATTAATCCTTTGGGGAATGTTTAAAAAGGTAGTAATCGCAGATTCAATAGCACCTGAAGTAAATGATATCTTTGGAAATTATCAAGAATTGGGAGGAGGAACTCTATGGCTAGGAGCTATTTACTTTGCCTTCCAAATCTATTGTGATTTTAGTGGTTACTCAGACATCGCTATTGGAACATCTAAGCTTTTTGGATTTGAACTAATGTCTAACTTTAAATTTCCATACTTCTCAAGAAATATAGGTGAGTTTTGGAGAAGATGGCACATCTCGCTATCTACTTGGTTTAGAGATTATCTATACATACCACTAGGAGGATCTCAAAAAGGAAAATGGATGTCAATTAGAAACATCTTTATAATTTTTCTTGTTAGTGGTTTTTGGCATGGAGCGAATTGGAACTTTGTTTTTTGGGGGCTATTTCACTCTATGCTTTTCCTACCCTCTTTCATCTTTAATACAAATAGAAAATATACTGCTTCAATAATTGCAGAAAATACTTTATTGCCAAAACCAAAAGAGATTATCCAAATTGGAACAACATTTATTGTTGTAACAATAGGATGGGTGTTCTTTAGAAGTGATACCCTTGAAGATTCATTTATTTTTTTGTACAAAATGATTTTTGAATTTGATATTAATTTAAGTAGGGCTTACGGTTTATTATATATAATTCTTTTGACCACCTTAGATTATATGATTCGAACTAATGAAAGAAATATAATTTTTACAAAAAATAAATTAGCAAATAACTCTTTGTTTATTCTATTTATTATTTCAATTGTTCTTTTATTTTTTAAAGAAACTAGTGCTGACTTTATATATTTTCAATTCTAAAATGAAAAGATTTATAATCAAAATAATTAAGTATTCAATTGTAGTCTTAATACTATTTGAAATTGTTGTTAGACTTTTCACATTAACTAATGACGTGCCTCAAAGAGATTTAGATGAAAATGGATTGCAGGTCTTTCAAAAAAATCAAGAAGGTAAATCTAATGGCCACAAGTGGAAAGTAAATAGTAGTGGGTTTTTAGGTCACGACGAAGTGAAAGGTGAAAATCAAGTATTAATTATTGGAGACTCCTTTGTTGAAAATATAATGAACCCTTTTGAATGTAGACAATCTAGTTTATTAAAAAAAAATGGATATGATGTTTTTGAAATAGGTCGCTCTGGCATTACCTTTATAGAAAGCCTTGAATTCTACTCTAAATATAAATCAGAAGTAAACCCTAAAATTTCAATTTTTATTATCGATAACTCTGACTTTGAAGAATCAATTCAAGAAATCAATAAATTAAATGATAGAGTTCAAATTTCTTTAAAAACTTCGCAGTTAAGCTTAGGAAAAATTAAAGCTAAATATATTAAAAAGCTTCTTTACAACTATAAAACTCTTTACTACTTATATTTAAAATACTTAAAATCTCAAAAGTCAATCATAACTACTCAATCAATAAAAGTTAATCATTCAAACAAAGAAACCTCTATTCTTGTAGATAAGCTAATTAGAGTTTCAAATCAAAATTATGATTTTAACGATTGTCTTTTTGTTTTTAGAGGAGGGAATGATTATAAAGAACTCTTCAATCAACTAAACTTAAGTTTTATTGAGTTGAATTTAAAAGGAGCTGAATATACGTATAGTGAAAATGATTCTCATTGGAGTTGTAAAGGCCATCAAATTGCTTCTGAAACAATATTAGAATATATTGGTTTAATCAGACAATAAAAGTATTTATAATTATATTTGTGTAAATAGATTTAAATGAAGCCTAATATTATTCCCTACGGCAAACAGAACATTACACAAGAAGATATAAACGCTGTTGTAAAGGTTTTGAAATCTGATTATTTAACTCAAGGGCCAAAAATTCGAGAATTTGAGAAAGAATTTGCTAAATATGTAGGCAGTGAATATGCAGTAGCTGTTTCAAATGGAACTGCTGCACTTCACCTATGTAATCTTGCTTTAGGCGTAAAAGAGGGAGATAAGGTAATTACAACTCCTATTACATTTGCGGCTTCTGCAAATTCAGTTTTATATTGCGGTGGAGAAGTTATATTTTCTGATATTGATCCTGATACTTATTTATTAGACATTCATAAAGTAAGGGAATTACTTGAAAAGTCCCCTAAAGGCACATATAAAGGAATAATTCCAGTTGATTTTGCTGGTAGACCAATAAACTTAGAAGAATTTAGAAAACTTGCTGATGAGTATGGATTATGGATTATAGAAGACTCATGCCACTCTCCAGGAGGGTTTTTTAAAGATTCCTCTGATATAGAACAAAATTGTGGTAATGGAAAATTTGCAGATTTAGCAATTTTCTCATTCCACCCTGTAAAACATATTGCAACTGGCGAAGGGGGAATGATAACAACCAATAAAGAAGATTTATACAAAAAATTACTAGCTCTAAGAACTCATGGGATCACAAAAAATGAAAACGAATTTTTGAATTCAAGAAGTTTAGCTACTGGAAATAATGATCAAAGTTTAAACTACCCGGAATGGTATATGGAAATGCATACTTTGGGTTTTAATTATAGATTAACGGATTTTCAAGCTGCTCTTGGTTTAAGCCAATTAAAAAGAGCTGATGAAGGACTTTCAAGAAGAGAAAACATTGCATTAAATTATTACAACGCATTTAAAAATAAAAGCTACATTAAAGGTCAGTCTGGATATATAGACGGACATGCATATCATTTATATATAATTGAAGTAGAAGATAGAATTGGTTTGTATAATTTTTTACGTGAACTTAATGTTTTTGCCCAAATTCATTACATCCCTTGTCATTTAATGCCTTATTACAGGGGGAAAGGATGGCAGGTTGGTGACTTTCCAGTTTCTGAAAATTACTATAAATATTGTATAAGTTTACCTATATATCCTTTATTAAAAGCTGAAGAGCAGAATTACGTCATTAAAACAATTTCAAAATTTTATAATAAACAAAGAAATGTATAAAACAGAACAAGAATCATTTTGGGCAGAGCAATTTGGAAATGATTATATAGAAAGAAATAACGGGGCACAATTACTCGCATCAAATTTAAATTTTTTCACAAAAGCCTTAACTCAGGCGGGGAAAATAGATTCCTGTATTGAATTTGGAGCAAATATAGGAATGAATTTAAAGGCTTTAAAATTATTGTATCCAACACTTAAAATGAGTGGTATTGAAATAAATAAAAAAGCATCTGAAGAATTAGGAGTATTAATCGGGGATGAAAATATTTTTAACGGCTCAATTTTTGAATATACAAATCAATCTGAGAAAGATTTGTCAATAATAAAAGGTGTCTTAATTCATATTAATCCGGAAATGCTCGATCTAGTATATGAAAAACTATATGCCTCAAGCAAAAAATTCATTTTAATAGCTGAATATTATAATCCCTCTCCTGTTTCAATCAAATATAGAGGTCATGATAATAAACTTTTCAAAAGAGATTTTGCTGGAGAATTTTTAAAAAAATTTCAAAATACAAAATTGATAGATTATGGGTTTTGCTACAAAGGTGATCCTGCATTCCCACAAGATGATATTACATGGTTTCTAATAAAAAAATAAAAACAATTGCCATAATTCTCGCACGAGGTGGAAGCAAAAGAATTCCTAGAAAAAATATTAAGCCTTTTTTTGGGAAGCCCATAATTGCATACTCCATTGAGGCTGCATTAAAATGTGAGATGTTTGACGAAGTGATGGTATCAACTGATGATCCTGAGATTAGTGATCTAGCAAAAAAATATGGAGCAGTAGTTCCTTTTTATAGATCCCAAGAAACAGCTAATGACTTTGCCTCAACATTTGATGTTATTGAGGAAGTCATAAAAAAATATAAGTCATTAAAAAAAACTTTTGACTATATATGTTGCATATATGCTTGTGCACCATTTGTATCTGCAAACAATCTCAATAAGAGTTTGAAAATGATGCTTGAAAATAAATTCGATAGTGTTTTTCCAATTATACCTTATAGCTTTCCTATTCAAAGAGCTTTGAGAGTTGAAAACGACAAAATAGATTTTTTAAATAAAAAATTTGAATTATCAAGATCTCAAGATTTAATTGAAAGCTATCATGATTCAGGACAATTTTATTGGATAAATACTAAAATATGTTTTTCAAAAAAACTCCTAATTACAGACAATTCAGGAGGAATTATTATTTCTGAATTAGAGGGTCAAGACATTGATAATGAAATTGATTGGAAATTAGCTGAATTAAAATATGAACTCTTACAAAGCACTAAATAAGGAAACATTTACTCAAGATAATATTACTTGGTTTTTACTCGAAAAAAAATAACATGACTTTAAATTATTGTATAAATTGCTTGTTTCCAGAGACAAAACCAGATCTTTCTTTCAATGAAGCGGGTCTTTGCAGCGCCTGTATTGCAGCCGAGAAAAAAGATGTAGGCATTGATTGGGAATCAATGAAAGTTGAGTTTGAAAAAATCATTGAAAACTACAGGGAAGATGGAGTTGGCTATGATTGTCTAATCCCGGTAAGTGGAGGCAAAGACAGCACCTACCAAGCTTACTTTATGAAAGAAGTATATGGAATGAATCCTCTCTGTGTATGCTTTGAAACTACTTATGCTACCAATTTAGGAAATGAAAATCTTGATAATATCTCGAAAATGGGAATTGATGTTATTCACTTTAAGAAGAATCATCCTGTATATAAATCAATGGTTGTTGAATCGTTTAAGCTTGTAGGTGATGAAATGTGGCCCAATCACATAGGGATTTTTACCATACCGGTAATGTTTGCCGTTAAAATGAACATTCCACTCATTATTTGGGGAGAAAATTCTCAAATGGAATATGGTGGTCCCGATCTTCGTTCGGTAAAATCCAGAGTTTTAAACCGAAAGTGGTTAGAAGAATTTGGCGGTTTATTAGGAAATCGAATTGAAGACATGATCGGAGTTGACGAAATAACTAAAAAAGAGCTAACACCCTATTTCTATCCATCCGATGAAGATATTGAACGAGTCGGAGTTACGGGACTATTTTTGGGGTCCTATTTTTTCTGGGACGCACGAAAGCAACTAGAAATCATAAAAGAAAAAGGTTTTAAGGTAAAAGAAGATGGTCCAATTGAAGGAACGTATACTAACTATGAAAACTTGGATGAACGATTAGTTGGACTTCATGATTACTTGAAATATGTTAAATATGGTTTTGGAAGAGCCACTGATCATGCTTGCATCGATATTCGAAATAGACGCATGTCTAGAGAAGAAGGTCTCAATAAAGTAGTTCAATATGATGGGAAATATCCTCATTATGGGGTCCAATCTTTTATCGAATATTCAGGCTTGAGCAAACAAGAAATTGACGATATAATTAATTCTTTTACAAATCCACTTTTGTTCAAACAAGACGATAAAGGTTCTTTTACTCGTGATGAAGATTTTAACTTAATTCCACTTTTCAAAGTTCAATAAATGATTGCTATAATTGATTATGATATGGGGAATCTTGCTTCTGTTCTTAAGGCTGTCAAAAGCTTAAAGAAAGAAGCTGTCATTACTAGTGATAAAAAAGAAATTCAAGATGCATCGTTAATTATTTTGCCAGGAGTTGGATCCTTTGAACAGGGCATGAAAAATTTAAAAGAAAGGGGGCTTATTGAATTACTTAATGAAGAAGTTGTTGATAAGAAAAAACCTTTTTTGGGAATTTGCCTAGGAATGCAGCTGATCATGGAGCAGGGCACAGAACCAAAATCATGCGATGGTTTAGGATGGATTAAAGGAAAAGTAGAAGCAATACAAAATTCTCACCACCCAGTTCCCCATTTAGGATGGAATAAAGTCTATCAACTTGAAGAAAAAAATAAAGAAGATACTTTGTCAAATAATTTTTATTTTATCCATAGCTTTCATGTTCTTCCCGATGAAGAAGTTAAATGTACATATGTAGACTATGAATTCACTATGGTTGCTTCTATTCTAAAGGAAAATATATTTGCTACCCAATTTCATCCAGAAAAGAGCCAAGAAGCAGGTATGTCACTCCTGAAAACATATATAAATTCACATGCTTAAAGTTCGATTAATTCCAGTTATGACATTCAATGGTATTAGTTTAGTGAAAACGAAACAGTTTGCCAGTTCGCGTACCGTTGGAAATCCAATTCAAGTAGCGCGTGTTTATAACAGTAGAAACGTCGATGAATTGGTTTTTATTGATATCAAAGCAACAGAACAGAATAGAAAAATTAATCTTATATTAGTTAAAAAAGTAATAGAAGAGTGTTTTATGCCAGTAACCATAGGGGGGGGGGTCAAAACGTTTGAGGATATCAATGATTTATTACGGATTGGAGCAGACAAAGTATTAATAAAAACTATGGCACTTGAAAATCCAGATTTCATTGTAAAAGCAGTTCAATACTTTGGAAGTCAGTGTATTTCTATAGCGGTTGATGTAATTCTTGAAAATGGAGAATATTGGATTCATCAAAAGAATAATGACAAGCTTTTGATGGAAATCTTCATTGATCAAATGAACCAATGCAATGTTGGGGAACTTGTAATCAGTGCTGTACACAACGATGGTATGATGACGGGCTATGACTATGATCTATATCAAAAAGTAACCCTATTAACATCAAAGCCTGTTGTAGCTTTGGGAGGAGCGGGAACCCCTTCTCATTTCATTCAGCTCATGCAAACAGATTATAATGGAGCTCTAGCGGCAGCCAGTATCTATCATTTTACACAATTTACCCCTCAGGAGGTTAAGAAGACTTTGAAGAATGCACAAATTCCAGTTCGATTATAATGAAAACAATGTATCAATGTCTTGAAAAACAAAAGTTCACTAGGGAAGGTTTTTCTTTAGTACCAATTCGTTGGGAGGATCGTTACAAGATTATGCATTGGCGCAATGAACAAATTTACCATTTAAGACAGGATAAAATTCTTACAAAAGAAGATCAAGATACCTATTTTGAAAACACTATTTCGAAATTGTTTGATCAGGAGCAACCAGATCAAATTTTATTTTCGTTAATTAAAGACGAAACTTGTATTGGTTATGGCGGATTAGTTCATATTGATTGGTTGTTAAAATCAGCCGAGATATCTTTTTTGATAGATACTGAATTAGAGAAAACTAGATTTATTGAATTATGGTCGCTGTATCTTTCTATAATTGAAAGAATAGCTTTTTATGAAAAAACACTTCATAAAATATACGTTTATGCTTATGATTTAAGGCCGAATTTGTATCCAATTTTAATAAAAAGCGGATTCACTTTTGAAAAGAGAATTAAAAATAAAATTATACATTGCGACCACTGGGTTGATGCTATAATACACTCTAAATATAATTCTAATGAAGCAAGTTAAATTATTAGTTGATGACTCTAGTTCTTGGATGATTCCTTTTGCTATTGATATTACTGAAAAATTGAAGAGGAGTGGATTTAATGCGCAATTTATATCATCTCACGAAGAAATTGGAACCGGTTTCTGCTTATTCTTATTGTCATGCATAAAAAAATTAAAGAGTTTAGATGACTTCAAACATAACATTGTAATCCATGCGAGTGAATTGCCAAAGGGCAAGGGATGGTCTCCATTAACATGGCAAATCCTAGAGGGTAAAAATAAAATACCTTTAACTCTTTTTGAAGCCAATGATAAAATTGACGATGGAGACATCTATTTCAAAGATGTTTTAGAATTAAAAGGTGATGAACTTATTCAAGAGATTAGAAAGAAATTGTCTGTTAAACTAGAAGAGTTAATTTTCAAGTTTCTAAACGATAAGAATCCTAAACCGATTAAACAAAAAGGTTCAGAAACAATGTATCCAAGGAGAAATTACAATGATAGCTACCTAGATTCTCAAAAATCAATTTCAGAGCAATTTAATTTACTCAGAGTTTGTGATAATGAAAAGTATCCAGCATTTTTTATACACAACAATAAAAAATACATTTTAAAAATTTATGAAGACTAAAATGTTTGATTTTGATCATGTTTTTATTATCGCCGAGCTTTCCGCTAACCATAACGGGAGTTTAGACACGGCTATCGAAACCATACGAGCGGCAAAAAGAGCAGGCGCAGATGCAATCAAGTTTCAAACCTACACTGCAGATACGCTAACCATTGACAGTAAAAAAAGTGATTTTATTATTAATAACGGTTCTTTATGGGACGGGAAAAATTTTTACGAATTATACCAAGAGGCTTTTACGCCTTGGGAGTGGCATGCAAAATTGTTTGAAGTAGCAAAAGAAGAAGGATTGGTTTGTTTTTCTTCTCCTTTTGACAAAACAGCAGTCGATTTTTTAGAAGACTTAGAAGTGCCTTGCTATAAAATTGCTTCTTTTGAAATTACCGATATTCCATTGATTGAATATATAGCTTCTAAAGGTAAACCTATAATTCTCTCAACCGGAATTGCAACACTCGATGATATCGAGCTCGCACTCAAAACAATCAGAAGTAATGGGGATAATGAAATTGCGCTATTAAAATGTACTTCGAGTTATCCAGCACCATTAAACGAGGCTAATTTAGTAATGATTCAAGACTTCAAAAATAGATTTGGAGTTATTTCTGGTCTTTCCGATCATACCTTAGGGACTACATCCGCAGTAGTTGCCTCTTGCTTGGGTGCAAAGATTATTGAAAAACATTTTATTTTAGACCGCTCTATTGGAGGACCAGATGCTTCTTTTTCTTTGGATGAAAAAGAATTTACTCAAATGGTACAAGAAGTTAGAGATGCTGAAAAAGCAATAGGAAAAGTATCTTATGAACTTACCGAAAAACAGCAGTCAGGAAAGGCTTTTTCGCGATCACTATATGTTGTTAAGGACATAAAAAAAGGGGAGCAATTTACAGAAGAAAACATTCGCTCAATTCGTCCAGGCTTTGGATTACATCCAAAATATTATAAGGATATTATAGGAAGAACAGCCTCAAAAGATTTCGAAAAAGGAGATCGATTATCAAGAAATATAAAGAATTAATAAGAATAAATTTTTTTGGTATAGGATATATAGGCCTTCAGACAGCAGTAGTCGTTGCAAATAATGGGTATAAGGTTTTTGGGATTGATATTGACCATAATCTTGTATTCTTTCTTTTAACTATAATTCTAAATAAAAACAGATCAACCCCTCTAACTAAAAAGTTTTTATTTCTAGTAAAAAGTAATCCTAAACCTCTTACAGCGTAAATACAATCAATTTACAGTAAAAAAAATTAAGCTATCGATCCAATTATAATTGGTTTCAATTTGACATTATGAATTATTGTTGGTTTAACTTTTTTTATTATTGTAAGGATACTAAAAGAAAGATTTAATTACACTTACCGAAGACCTATCAATTGGAATTGGAATTTGTTTATCTAATTTTGAAAAATTAAAATCTCCTTTTGAATTTTCAAAAGTAATTATTGATTGTATATACCCTCTTTTGCATAACTGTAAAGCAAATTAACAAGCATATTTTAGCGCCTCCATTTTTTAAATTTGGTATTACATGTATTAAATCCATTTATAGTCTTAGGTAGCCTTTAGATTTTGGGAACAATGCTTTAACATCAAAAATAACTGATTCGGTATGACTCAGTTTTTCAATATCAAGATTTAAAAACTTTGTATGAGAAACCGCTATAATAATAATATCAAATTTAAAATCTTCTTTTAAATTTGATATTACTGCATCAGAATAAAGACCTTTTAACTCATCTATATTAGCAACGGGATCGTATATTTTAGTGACTATATTATATTTTAACAAAGAAGTGTATATATCTTTTACTTTTGAATTCCGAACATCAGGGCAGTCCTCTTTAAAAGTAGCTCCTAAAATTAAAGCTGTTTTACTGGGTCTAGTAATTGATTTTGTTAGCAGACTTTGAATTACTCTGGTGACAATTTGCATGGGCATATCATCATTAATCCGTCTACCTGATAAAATCATTTCTGGATTATAGCCTAATTCCTGTGCCTTAAAAGCTAAATAATAAGGGTCTACGCCAATACAATGACCTCCAACTAAACCAGGAGAAAATCTAAGAAAGTTCCACTTAGTAGCTGCAGCATTTAAGACCTCATTAGTGTCTATACCCATACGATTAAAAATTACAGACAATTCATTAATAAAAGCAATATTAATGTCTCTTTGTGTATTCTCAATTACTTTAGCAGCTTCCGCTACTTTTATGGATTCTGCCTCGTAAACACCAGCTTCAATAATAGATAAATATAAATCAGAAATCTTCTTTGTGGTTTCTATAGTAGAGCCAGAAACAACTTTTTTAATCTTAGTAATGGTATGTTTTTTATCTCCAGGATTAATTCTTTCTGGACTATAGCCCACAAAAAAATCTCTATTAAATACCAAACCTGACTCTTTTTCAAGAATGGGAACACAAACTTCTTCTGTTGCTCCGGGATATACAGTAGATTCAAAAATTATAATATCGTCCTTTTTAAGTATTGTAGCCACAGATTTAGTGGCATTAATAACAGGACTTAAATCTGGTTGTTTGCTAACCGTAACTGGCGTAGGAACTGTAACTATATAAATTTTACAATCCTTAGCTTTATTAATATCAGCAAAAATTTGTAACGAACTTCCAATAGTTCTTTTTAATTCATCTGAACTCAGTTCTAAGGTTTGATCATTAAACCTATTAAGATCCTTTATTCTATTTTCGCTAATATCAATTCCAAAAACATTATACTTCTTAGCAAAAGCATTTGCCAATGGCAAGCCTACATACCCAAGTCCAATAACACATATCATATTATATAAATTTAAAGTGATTCATAAATTTTATGAATATTATCAAAATACTTATCTAAAGTAAATTTTTTTAAAACAGTCTCATTCAATGATTTGCCAAAATCAAGTCTTAAAAGTGGATTGTTTCTCAACTTTTCAATCGCATTTACAAGATCATCGCAATTTAATTCTAAAGGCATCTGAAGTTTCATTGTGTTTGGATTTACCACAAATTCCGGAAATGGAGTGGCATTGATTGGTATGTCATCTAAACTTATAGGTTCTCTAGGTGTCAAAAGAATTCCAGAAACATTATTAGTAATAATCTCAGGAATTCCATCAATGTTTGATGCTATAACTGTTTTTTTACAAAATCCAGCCTCAATAATAACGTTTCCAAGTGGCTCTCTTATTGATGGAACTACAATAATATCAACACTACCCATAAAACTAATTGGGTTTTGGACCCCAACAAAAAAAACATTGCTTAACCCTAAGGCAAATTTTTCAAGATATTCTAACATAGGCCCTTCTCCTGCAATATAAAAATTAATATTAGGGAGTTTCTTTGCAGAATTTATTAAAACGTGAATGCCTTTTTGACTCTCTAATCTTCCAATATAACCAACTGAAAACTCATTTGATTTTTTGTTAAAATTACTTGGATTTATAAAAAAATCTTTACTTAAAAAGCCATTGTGTATAACTTGAATTTTATTTTGGTCTAAATTAAATTTTTCAACTAATAATGCTTTTGATGCATGGGAATTTGCAAGTATGAAGCTGGATTTTCTACACAAATATTTAGCAATATAAGAATCTGAATTCTTAGAATTCCATGAAGAACCTCTCTCGTGAATAATGACGTTATTAACCGGTAAAAGCCTAAATAACAAGTAAATATTTTTACTCGTTAAAGTATTATAAAAATGAACTATATACTTTTTAGAAACTAAAAAATACATAAATTTTAACTTTTTAAATAATGACCCTCCGAAATTAGAATAATCTTTTTCTATTTCTATGTAATGAGAAATTACTTTATGTGTTCCATAAATTAAATGATTAAAACTGCTCTTTTGATTAAATAGCTTATGTAATGGAATAAAAGAATTTTGTACGCCTCCTATTGCAGCAAATGTAAGTTGATGAACTATTGTTTTTTTTTTATTTATCATTTTAGACTTTCTATCAATCCAATAAACTTATTATCAACTTTAAATATTTTAAATTGATACTTGTTTTTAGTAACCAAATTTTTAAAAAAATTATCGTCTTGGATATCGTCAAATATAACAACTGAGTTGTCACTCAATTTTGGTTTCACTAATTCAAATGTTTTTATTTTTCCATTATACGATTTATCTGAATCATAATGAAATAAATCTATTTTTTCAATACTATTTAAGAATTTAGGTATATTAACGCTATCGCCTTCAATCTCTAATTCCCAATTTTTATATATAGATTTATCTACTAAAACCCCAATATATTTTTCGGGATCTTTAAGCCTAAAATATGGAAAATCACTACTGTATAATTTTCCTTTTTTATTAAAATCTATAGCTTTTAAAATTGATAAAGATGAAAATCCAGCGGCAACTCCTGTTTCGATAATTGTATTTGGTTTTTTTAATCTAACCAAAAAATAAAGTAATTTATCACTTGCTCCTCCTCCTAGTTTAACATTTAATGCTAATAAAATTTTATTTGCTCTTTCATTTATTTCATTATGAATGCTTTTTGATTCTTGCCAAAGATCTGAGTTAATGTTAATTAAAAAATCGTCTAAATCTGATTGATTATTTTTTAACCAGGCCAAGTCAGTTTTATCAACTGATATTATATTAGAAAATCTATTTGAAATTTTTGAAAGGAGTATTTGACTTCTATTTCTTATCAAGAATTGTTTTATTATATTGATAATCCTATTCATTTTTTTTTTGCTTTATTTCCATTAAATAAAATAAATGATATGGGAAAAATTCATTGTGAAAAGATTTATTTATTTCTAAACCAATACTATTAACTAATATAGAAAAATCTTTTTTAGAAAACCCTTTATCTCCAATTTCCCACCAATGAGGGTTATATTTATCTTCTCTTTTTAAATATTCCTCAATTGGCCTTTTTTTCTTTAAAAAAAGTCTAGGGAAGGTGAATACAATGCTTTTACTTGCTCTTCCAAATCTAGAGGGAAATAGATTATAATTGAAATTAAAACTCATCCATCTTCCACTATATGGGACTGAAATGAATACATATTTATTACTCAATGATTTCATCTTAATCAAATGATCTTTTAATTCAAATAATGGGTTATGTTCTAATACCTGAAAAGCACTAACCATGTCATACTTATTATTATCCTCATAATTTAGTATTGTAGAAACATGATCAGGTTTAAATAATTCATCATTAAAATCAACTCCTGTATGCTTGACCCCAAAGTGTTTAACAAGTGCAAGCGTCGAGCCTCTACCTATTCCAAATTCGAGCATTGAAATAATGTTTGGATTTATTATCGCTTCCCTTGCTTGATAAAAAATCGACAAAAATTGTTCTCTCCTGTTAAGATTAAAATCATTTGACAAATAACTATAATGTTTATTGCTTTTTTTTTGCATAATTTATTAAAATTATTAATTCCTCCTGAATTCTTTCTTCCCATGTCAAAAGATTAATAGAAATTGAATTTAAGTTTTTTTCGTATAGCTTACGAAGTTTATAATCATTGTAAAATAATGAAATAGCATTTGACAAACCTACTATATCTTTTTGAGAATCAATTCTGTAAATAGAGTCTACTGAAAACAATTTATCAAGTATCAAGTCAACACCTATATCAGGTTGTGATTTGGGAATTATAATACATTTATTCATAGCAATAGCCTCAAGATTTGCGTTGCTTAAATTTCCAAACTTATTTAATGACACATATATATCTGTATCAATCAAATAATTTATTATTTCATCGTGATCTACATTATGATAAAAATCAAATAAATGTTGAAAACCTTCTGAAATAACTTTATTTCTCAATATTTCTCTTAAACTCCCATCTCCAATGATTTGAAATTTAATATTTGAAGTATGTGTCTTTATAAATAAAATAGCTGATTCAATAAATTGATAGGCGCCTTTTGGACTCTCTAATTTACCTATAAAGGTGACTTTAAATTCTTTATTTTTTTTTATAGATTTGTTATCTTTAAACTTCCTTGGAACGCCATTTATTAATTCGAATTTATCAGTTTTCTGATTTATTGCTTTATTAAGCCAAGGCTCTATTCCACTTCCATCTTGAGTGCAAATCGATAAAGTAAATGGTGAGCGATAAATAACTTTCAATATAGAGTTTCTGAAACTCGATTTATCAAAAATATTTCTCATGTAGGGATATACTCCCATAACTCTAAAAACTGTTGGTGTTTTAATAATTCTAGATAAAATACCAAATGTAATAATATTGGAATGATCAAAGTATATTATATCAGGTTTGATCAAAAGTATTTGTCTAGTGAATAAAAAAAGGTGCCTTACCTCTGATAAAAAAAAACTTATTTTACGTGGTAAAAAAGAAAAGTATTTAACTCCAGATATCAAATTAATTGGGTTTTTAAATTTTTCCCATTTAAACTTGAAATCTTTTGAATAATACTTTTTAGAGAAACCAGGTTTTTGAACTAAAAAAATATGAAGATCTGAGTGCTCTTCTAGCCTCTCTAAAACCTTAAAAATTGTAGGAACGCCTGTTGGCTTCCATTTTTTTGAAATAACAGATGTTTCTAATCCTGAAAATAATCTACAAGCGTATAAGATTTTCATTAAATCATTTTTTTTATTTGATTTAAAATGAATTCTCCTGAATCTCCATTGCCAAAAATTGGGGGAAAATCAATATCAACATTATTAATCAAAGACATAATTTCTTGACTTCTAACATGCAAATCTTTTGGTGATATTAAAATATTCGATCCATTTTCCACTAACTCAACCCATTCTGTTTCATCTCTGAGAGTAATACAGAGCTTTTTAGCAAAATATGCTTCTTTTTGAAGGCCTCCAGAATCTGTAATCACAGCTTTGCTATTATGAATTAAATTAACCATGTTTGGATATGGTTGTGGCTCAATTATTTTTATTTTATCACTAATATTTATTTTGTGTTCTGCAATCTTATTTTGTGTTCTCGGATGTATAGGTAATAAAACTGTAATTGTTTTTGATAATAAATTTAAAGCTGAAATAATTTGCTCTAGATGCTTTTTATTATCCACATTCTCTGCTCTATGAATTGTAGATAGAATAAAGTTATCCTTTTTAAGTTTAAAAGTATTTAAAACATCATTTTTCATTGAATTGAAGGATGTGTATTGAAAACTATCCAACATTATATCTCCTGAGATATAAGCTTTATCTGAAAGTCCTTCTCTTTTAAGATTAATGTAGCTCTCTTTTGATGGACAAAATAAATATTCAGAGAGGTTATCGGTAATTACTCTGTTAATCTCCTCTGCCATACCAACTCTATAGGATCTTAGACCTGCCTCAATATGAGCTATTGGAATTGGAATCTTTGAAGAAACTAAAGCTGCAGCAAGAGTTGTATTTGTATCTCCATAAACAAGAACTAAATCTGGTTTTTCTAATATTAATATCTCTTCCAACTTAATCATCATTCTGGCAACTTGAACTGAATGAGATTTAGCTATGACATTTAAGTTATACTTTGGCTTTTTAATTTTAAGATCACTAAAAAAAACTTCTGACATGTTTTTGTCATAATGCTGGCCAGAATGTACTAAAATCTCTTCGAAATCTGTTTTAAATTTGCTATGAATTAATCTAGATATCACAGAAGCTTTTATAAATTGGGGTCTAGCCCCAACAACAGTTAGTATTCTTTTCATAATATATAAGCTACCTTTCTATTAAAAATATTTTATCTTTATCTTTCAATTGATATTCAGAATTATCAGATAAATCTATAGCAAAACCATTTTTGTTAAAGTTTAACTTATTGCCAGATTTACCGACCCAACCCACTTGCTTTGCTGGAACACCTATTACTAATGCATATGGCTTTACATCTTTAGTAACTACGGATCCACTACCAACTAATGAATATTCTCCAACTGTATTGCCACAAACAATAGTTGCGTTTGCTCCAATTGTTGCCCCTTTTTTAATCAAAGTCTTCTTGAATTCATTTTTCCTAGAAATAAATGCTCTTGGGTTTATAACATTAGTAAATACCATTGAAGGGCCTAAAAAAACGTCATCTTCACATTCAACTCCCTCATAAATCGAAACATTATTTTGAATTTTAACATTATTCCCTATTACCACATTGGGACCAATGACGCAATTTTGACCAACTGAACATTTGAAACCTAATTTTGTGTTTGGTAATAAGTTACAAAAATGCCAAATTTTAGACTCTGGACCAATTGTGACATTATCTCCAATAAAGGAACTCTTATGGATAAAATATTTTTTCATTTTTCTAATAAAGGATGATGGTTAGATGCTATTTTAGAAACTTTCATATTTCTTATTGAACTTACAATTTCGATAGATTGAAGAGCTTCCTCTATCCCAAAGCCATTTCCTTTTAAAATATTAGAATAACTCTCAGTATGTAAATCTATAAATCCATTTGAAAATTCAATCTCTTCTCCTTCAATAATTATTGATCTGTAAGTAGTCGAATTATTAAAAATAATCGAATCTGAAAGATAACTTTTATCGATGCTTAAAAACCACTTTATATTAGCGTTCTTAAGTGTTAATATACCTGAGTTCGTTCTTTGGTCCTTTAAAAATATCTTACTATCAATTACTTCTCCAAAAATCCATGATAACATATCAAAAAAATGAATTCCAATATTTGTTGCTATACCCCCACTTTTTTCTAAATCCCCTTTCCAACTAATATCATACCATGGCCCCCTACTCGTAATATATGTAAGCTCAATATCAAAAATTTTACGAGGATGTTGGGATAATTGATCTTCAATATTTTTTTTAAGTTGCTTAATCTGTGGGTGGAGTCTTAATTGTAAAATAGAGTACACCTTTCTATTTGTTTCAGTTTGTACCTTTATTAGCTGATGAATATTATGTGGATTTAACACTAATGGTTTTTCACAGATCACGTCGCAATCATTTTTTAAAGCAAAGCGAATATGACTATCGTGTAAAAAGTTTGGAGAGGCTACGCTTACATAATCAATTTTTGTTAATTTATTATTTCTAGATTTATCAACAAATCTTTCAAATCTTTCAAATTCATTGAAATATTTAGAATTAGGAAAAAAACTATCCATAATGCCAATACTATCAAAAGGATCGAATGCTGCAATTAGCTCTCCACCCGTTTCCTTAATAGCTTGCATATGCCTTGGAGCTATATAGCCCGAAGCGCCAATTAATGCGAATTTTTTATTCATACCTTTGAATTTTTTATAAAATTTATATAATCTTTTGAAATCCATGAAATAGGGCTTCTTGGTCTTTTTTTAAAATCTTTAATCCAATGGTAATATTTTGAAGAGCAAGATAATAGAACGGGGTCCATCCAATAATAAAAAAAACTTATATCAAATCTTTTCCATAAAAGTCTGCCATTTTTGCCCAGGAAATAAAAAAATATTTTAAACAAAAATCTTAATGGCCTTATCCAAATTGGAAATATTTTTTTATCATTTACAGGAAGTTTATTGTCCCAAACACCTCCAAAGTTATTAGACCTTAGCATGTCAACATACAGTAATTGATCTTTTTTAAACTCTTTGGGTATTTTTCTCCAAAATAATAAGTACTCGTCATCCCACAAAGGTAATATCCAATCATAATTATAAAATTCGTAAACTCTCTGACCGCTTATCACATACTTAGATTGACGATTAGCATATTCATAGTTTTCATAGATTAAATGAATATTTTCATTAGTGATTTTTTGAAAATCTTCAAAAACTGTCAGATATAATTTTTCTTTTATGTTATTTAAATTAACGGTTGTCTTTAAATAACCCCACAAAGAAAAATGTTTCGCTATAATTGCATCAATAGTAATGTCTTTTGAATCTTCAATACTATTTATTAATTCAATTTTATCATATAATTTACTTATGTGACCCCCAGATATAAAATCACCTGAATTTCCATTAATAAATACCGAATTTTTATTTATTAAATTTAATTCTTTTAGCTTTCCAATTGTAGATAAACTCTGAATAAATGAAATCCCTGTATTAGAAAAAGAATAACTAAGAAATTCTTTGTATTTATTAGAATTATAAAAACTTCTTTCTGTAGAATAGGAAACTGGAATGAACACCCATTTATATCCTAATTTTTCCGCAATTATTTTAGAAATTTTGGATTCAAAATTTGTTTTTTGCCCGTATGAATAACAAAGTACATTTTTTACTCCTAAATGATGGAAAATTGATGCAACTAATCTTGAATCATTTCCTGCACTAAGCGGAATAACAATTTGGCGATTTCCAATTTTGTTTATAATTTTTTGAAATATTTTTAGTGTAACTTCTGTTAATTCAGTTTTTAATTCGTCATATGACTTTTTACTTATGGCGTCAAAATATTTGAAATAATCAAATACTTCAAGTTTATCATCTACAATCATTACATATTGTCCAGCACTCAATGATTTACAATTATCATATAAAGTATCATCTCCAATTGTATAGCCAGACATAGCTGTTTGAAGTAAAGCGTCTTGATCAATAGATTTCTTAAAAAATTCTAAGTTTAAAATACTGCTAATATTTGGAGAAATATAAAAATCACTTTTATACTGGAAAAAATTTAATTCCGAACTTCTAATTCTATCTACTACCCCAATAGTATACTTTGAGTTTTTAAAAATAAACGCGAAATTACCTCTCAATGAATTTATAAACTCATTCAAATATTCCAATTCGATAGAATTTAAAATATCATTAAGCTCATAAATTGTATGAGAGTAAAAATAACCTTTTAAATAAAGCTTAGAATCTCTAGTTTCGTGTAAATTCCAAAACTTATTTAGTTCTATTTTTATATTAACCATTCATATGCTTTAAAATTACTTTACTGCCAATTTTACCAGCATTTTTTTTACTTGACATTAAATAAATGTCATCATATTTTTTTCTGTAAATAGCTTTTTCTTTCCATCTACTATTTATCTCTTTAATTGGGAGATTTAAAAATTCAATGAGTTCCTTTTCCCAATTTATATTGTCATAATTAAAAAAGAAAAAACATTCTTTGAAAGCATTTTTTACATTTTTATTTTCAAGTGGTTCATAGTAATCAGAATCTAAAAAAATTAAAGGCACGTTTAGACCTATACACCACTCAAGAGTACTTTCAGAAGACTGGGTAATAACTATGTCAGAAATTGATCTTAAATATCTGAAATCCACCTCTTTATCATAGTAACTTATATTATTAAAGTTAGAAATATGAGATTTAATATATTCACTTCTTTCAAAATAGTATTGTGAAGTGGGGTAAGCCTTGTAAACTACTTGTTTATTGATTTTACTTAACTGAGTTAGCAAATCTTTTTCATCTTTAAAGAGTTGTGAGTTATTTTTAGTGTCTGGAAAACCCTTCCCTCTATTAAGTTGAATATTGTGAGAGACATAAAAAATAGTTGTGCCACTCATTTTGAGCTTATTTTTTAAAATTAGCTTTTGAATAAACTTAAATCGTATTTTTTTGGAAACATCATTACCCCCAACGTTAATAATTTCCATTTTATTGTTAATATTAGCTAATCTTGTGGCTTTTGAAGCCCGATTATAACAAAAAAAAGTATCTGAGGTTAAAGATTCGTCAGAAAAATAACCATTTAATGAATCTTTAGAGTTTCCTACAGTTAAGCCATGTGAGGATGAAAAAAAATAAATACTATTATACTTGAGTGCGTCATAGATGATAAAGCCCTCTTTAGAAAATAGTCCATTACCATTACAAACATTATGGGTGATTTGTTTTTTGAAATCTTTAACTACTCCTCTAGCTATAGACTTATTGCTTAATAAATTCAACACTAAACTAGAAAGGTATTTTGAGAATTCTCTAATAAAAGAATTAAAAACCTGAGTGTCGTTAAAATAATTGTCTTTTATATTTAAAAAATTATACTCCACAATTTCATTAACCTTTAAATATGTTTGGGTATTAAGAGATTCATCAGCACTTATAAATTTCATGCTCTCTAACAAATCTTTCTTTATAGAAATAGTGTTAGTTTTTTTAAAAGAAAGCTCGGTTTCTATTTCTCTAGAAATATAATTTCTGCCAACGCTAAGAATTCTATTTTTACTATTTAAAAAGAAAATTGATTTTAACTTTTCAGCTAATATGAATTTAAAATTAAAATTTAAAGCCGATAAAAGTTTATTGTCTGATTGAGGATCATTAAAATAAACTGGAAATTCTTTATTTGAATATATAATTGAGAACCTTTCTTTAATATTTCTAGCAATTAACGCGTAAAAGTTCACATATCTAAAATCAATATCTAATTGATTTTTATAAACCGTAATCTCAAATAAATCTTTTGGGTGCCTTTTTAGAATTTCTTGAATAGTTAATGACGTTAAAAATAAATTAAAAGAAAGTGTATGTGGTGATAATATTATTAATTTTTTTCCGGCATAATAATAATCCTCTTTAAAAAAAGCTTCAAAAATGTCTTGATTAATTTTTAAAACTACATTTTTAAAATCTGTATATAAACCTTTGTAACTTTTATAATCTATTATATCATCAATATGTTTATCAGATTTTTCAAATGGATTGTATGTGTATAAGTCAAATAATTCAATCTTATTCATTTATAAAAAAATTAAAAGTTATGTTGAAATTCAATCTTTATTTTTTCTTTTAAAGATTCAACTGTCTCAAATAATGAATTAGTCTTAGAGTTGTAATTGAATCCTTCTTTTACTTTTTTAGCATTAAAAGCTTTTATGTAATTAAGTAAATCAAAATCTGGATTGGATGGTAAGATTACATAATATGCTCCCATATCATAAGTATTTAAGGAATCTGATTCTGTAATCATCTCCTCATGAAGTTTTTCTCCAGGACGAAGACCAATAATCTTTATCTCACAATTTTTATCAATTGCCTTTGCAACGTCTAATATATTAAAGGATGGTATTTTAGGTATGAATATTTCTCCTCCCCTCGCATTTTCTAATGCATGCATAACCATATTAACACCTTCTTGCATTGATATATTAAATCTAGTCATTGATGAGTGGGTAATGGGAAGAACACCTTCCTTTTTCTTTTCAAGGAAAAAAGGAATAACAGAGCCTTTTGATCCAAGAACATTCCCATATCTCACAACAGAAAATTTGATGCTTTTTGAACCTTTAATATTATTAGCTGCTATAAATAGTTTATCGGAGGCTAGTTTAGTAGCTCCATATAAATTAATTGGGGCACATGCTTTGTCTGTAGAAAGTGCCACTACATTTGATACAGAATTCGCTAGTGATGCTTCAATTACGTTTTGAGCTCCTCCTATATTGGTTTTAATGCACTCGTCTGGATTATATTCAGCTATATGAACATGTTTCATAGCTGCTGTATGTATAATTACATCAATTCCTTCAAAAGCTCTTATGAGTCTATCTTTATCTCTAACATCACCAATAAAATATCTCATACAGGGATAATTTACAGGATTAAATTCTTGAGCCATCATAAATTGTTTCTGCTCATCTCTAGAAAATATTACTAGCTTATTAACATCAGGGTATTTTTTTAGAATATAGCTTGTTAAAGCTTTACCTAAAGAACCCGTTCCTCCAGTAATTAAAATACTTTTCCCGTTTAACATAACAAATTATAGTTTAGTGATATTACCCTTTTCAATATTATAGATATCATTACAATACTTTAAGTTTCCTGTTTTATGAGTTATAATTAATATTGTCATTTCCCCCTTTAATGCCTTTATGGAAGACATGAAGTCTTTCTCCGTTTGAGTGTCTAAGGAGGCAGAAGCCTCATCTAATATTAAAAAGTTAGACTTTTTATAAAGCGCTCTTGCAATACCTATTCTTTGGCGTTGACCACCCGAAAGCTGGACTCCCCTTTCACCTACAGATGTTGATATTCCATGATCCAATGAATCTACAAAACTTTTGAGTTGAGAACTTTCTAATGCAAAATTTATTCTATTATAATCAATTTTATCTTTATGAACCCCAAAAGCAATATTACTGGCAATGGTATCATCAATTAAGAATACACTTTGAGGAACATATCCTATATTATTTCTCCATGATTGTAAATTATTTTGAATATCGTGACCATTGTTTAAAATCTTTCCAGTGCTAGGTTGATGAAGCCCAACTATAAGGTCAACTAAAGTAGATTTCCCTGCTCCTGAACGTCCTACTATTCCAACAGTATCACCTTGTTGAATATTAAAAGAAATATTATTTAAGATAAAGTTTGTAGTATTATCATATTTAAAAGACAGATTTTCTATTACTAGGGCACCATTAGGGAAAACTTCATTATTAGCTAAATCCGAGTGAGCTAATTCACTTATAAGGTTAAACTCGTTATGAAGTAAATCTATAGATGAACTATAATATTTCATCGATTGAAGAGATGAAACTACTCTATTTATAGAAGGTATTGACCTAAATACAGCGGCAACGAATAAACCTAAAGTAGAAATAATTTGTTCGATTGCAACGCCTCTGTAAACCATTAAGAGAATAAAAAAAGACAACCCTAAAATTGAAATAAATTCTAGAAAATATCTAGGGATACTAGCTAAGGTCTGATTTTTTGATTCAATAGTTGCTTTTGAATTATTTAATGATTTGTTTAATCGCGTAAAAAAATGTGATTTATTAAAAACTAGGATTTCTTTAATTCCTGCCAATCCTTCAATTACATTTTTAGATAATAAGTTATCTAATTCCTGCCTTTGATCTCCCCATGTTTTTATTTTTCGCTTTATAGAATTAAAAAATAGAATAGCAAAAAATGATAAAACAGCAATAGATATAAGACCATTGATAGGCTCAAAATAAATAACTGTAAATAATATTGAAACAAGTAAGGCTCCTTCAACTGTAATAGTTATAATTGACATGCAATAACTTTTAAATAATTTCACTTCAACCTGAATGTTGTTTGTCAAAGAAGTTGAATTATTATTTAAATGAAATTTATAAGGAATATTCATGTATAAACTATAAAGTTTATTTGAAATCTTACTTACAAAGAAAGATATGAATCTGTTTTGTTTATAACTGATCCATATTAATATAAGTGACTTAATAAAAAAAATGAAAACTAAAAATATAAGCCCATATAGAATTGTGGTTTCTACATTCGAAAAGTCAATATAACTCGAAAGTATCTGAGTTAAAGAGTTTTCAGGAATCGAATCAGGATTTAGAATAAAATTAAGAAATGGGAATATAAACCCTAAACTTAATATTTCAAAAAAGACTCCTATTAATAATAGTACAGCTAAAAAGAATAAATTCTTTTTCTGAGTATTAGTTAATAATGCACTTATTTTATTTAATGTTTTAAACATCCTTAAAAAACTAATTATAATAATTCTTATACCAATCAATAAACTTTGAAATTCCAAAATCTATTGAAGTATTTGGTTTATAATTAAAATCATTCTCCAAATCATTCACATCAGCGTATGTCTGAGGAACATCACCTGGTTGAATTTTCATGAAATTCTTCTTCACGGTTTTTCCAATTTTCTTTTCAATCGCGGTAATAAAATCCATTAATTTAACTGGATTGTTGTTTCCAATATTGTAAACCCTGTATGGCGCTGATGAAGAATTCGGGGAGGAATAATTTACATCAAAATCTTCAGAACTCTTAGCGGGATTATCAATCACACTTATAATTCCTTTTACAATGTCGTCTATATAGGTGAAATCTCTAACCATTTCTCCATGATTAAAGACATCTATGGTGCCATTTTCAAGGGCGGCTTTAGTAAAAAGAAATAATGCCATATCTGGTCTTCCCCATGGCCCATATACAGTAAAGAATCTAAGTCCTGTCGTTCTTATACCAAATAAATGGGAATAAGTGTGAGCCATTAGTTCATTAGATTTTTTAGAAGCAGCGTATAGGGAAGCTGGATGGTCTACATTATCTTTTGTCGAAAAAGGTAGTTTTTTATTTAGACCATAAACTGAGGAAGATGAGGCATATGATAAATTCTCTACGCCGTTATGTCTACAAGATTCAAGGATGTTTATAAATCCAACAATATTGGAATCTATATATGCCTTTGGGTTTATTAATGAATATCTCACTCCGGCTTGAGCCGCTAGATTACAAACAGCGTCTGGTATTTCACTTTTAAACACCAAGTCTATAAAATCTTTATTTTCTAAATTACCCTTATAGAAATAATGGTTGCTGTAAACTGATGAGTTAATTTTATTACCTTCTACTATCCTGTCTTTCTCAATCCCAAGTCCTTTTAATCTAGAATATTTTAATTCAATGTCATAATAATCATTGATTTGATCTATTCCAATAACGGTATCTCCTCTTTCTATTAACTTTTTAGAAAGATGGTACCCAATAAAACCTGCAGTACCTGTAATTAAAATCTTCATTATAATTTTTTTAGCAGCCAACTAGATGACTGTATTTTATCTCCAAGTCCGTTTATTAATTTCACATTCATCTGCTCGCAAATTGATCTTTCAGGGATAGTATAATTATTTTGATTACTTCCATTAGCTCTAAAATCAAATTTTGGTCATTAGGAAAATGTTTTTCTTTTAAATATTCCGTACAAGCCACAGAATCTAAATTATAATCAAATGAATTTACTAATACACCTGCCATTTTTGCCACTAAAGAAAACAAACCACTCCCACTTCCTATATTTAGAAATATTCTGCCTGTTAACTCTTTTTCCCCTAGAAAATATAAAAGGTCTTTTTTAGAAAAATTGATTCTGTCTTCATTTAAAGCGTATGAAAAAGCTCTCCCGTTTTCACCAAACTGGAATCGTTCTCCATTCATCTCTTCCTGTGTGATCTTCTGCATTTAACTTCCTATTTTTACAACTCTTAATTGATTTGAAACGGAGTCATCCAAAAGATTCCTCCCATCGAACACCCTCGCCGGTTGCGCCATACCTTCAGCAATCGCTTCCCAATCGTAGGTGTTGAATTCTTCCCATTCGGTTAGGATAGCTGCAGCAAAGGAGTCTTTCAATGCAGTTACATACTGTGAATGTACTAGGCATCGTTCTAGTTTTGAAACTATTTCTAAAGAGGAGAATTGCTTGCTTTCCCACAAAGTGGTTAAATCTTGGTATATTCTCTCTTTTTTAACCATGGGATCATACACATGTACTTCTGCCCCTTCCTCCAGTAAAACATCGGCTATATATATGGCTGCAGATTCTCGACTATCGGTGGTATTGGCTTTAAAGGCCCATCCCAACAAGGTGATTTTCTTTTGTTTTACAGTACTATTCAATCCTGTTATGATTTTTTTAGCAAATCGATTTTTTTGATAATCATTTATTTTAACCACCTGATGCCAATACTCGGCTACTTCAGCTAAACCAAAATGCTTGCACAAATAAACTAAGTTTAAGATGTCTTTTTGAAAACAACTACCTCCGAAGCCAACCGACGCTTTTAGAAATTTTGATCCAATACGAGTGTCCATTCCAATTGCTTTGGAAACTTCTTCAATATTAGCTCCTGTTTCTTCGCATAATGCAGAAAAACTATTAATCGATGATATGCGTTGAGCTAACATCGCATTAGACGCTAATTTTGAAAGTTCGGAAGACCAAACGTTTGTTGTGAGTATTTTTTCTTTTGGAATCCAATTCGAATAAATTGAAACTAAAGCAGCTACCGCAGCTTTTCCCGTTTTTGTATCATCACCACCAATAAGAACTCTGTCGGACTTAAATAAGTCTTGAATCGCAGTTCCTTCTGCCAAAAATTCAGGATTTGAAAGAACTTCAAAATGAACTCCTTTTGTGTTTGAGCTGAGAACTTCTTTTATTTTTTCAGCTGTTCGAACGGGTAAAGTCGATTTTTCGATTACAATTTTATCGGAAGTAGCAACTTCGGCAATTTGTCTTGCACATTTTTCTACAAAGGTAAGGTCGGCTGCAAAGCCTTTCCCTTCTCCGTAGGTTTTGGTAGGGGTATTAACGGCCATAAAAATCAGTTGAGATTCTTCTATGGCTTTCTCAACATCTGTAGAGAAAAATAAGTTTCTTCCGCGTGCTTCTGCAACTACTTCTTTTAGGCCTGGTTCATATATTGGTAACTGGTCTAAATCTGCATAGTTCCATGCAGCAATCCGTTGCTCGTTTATGTCTACAACAGTGACTTTAATGTTTGGGCATTTAAGCGCAATAACAGCCATTGTTGGGCCGCCAACATAACCCGCTCCAATACAACAAATGCTATTTACATACATAGAGTACAATGTTTTTTTGATTTGGATTGGGTTTAAACGCTAAAGAAAAATTTACTTTTCGCTCAATTAACCCTTCAACCTTTTCTTCTAGGGCTTCGATATATTCTGTATTGAGTTTGTTTCCGATCAAAACAACGTCTATTGTTCCAGAATCTAAGCCTTGGGCATAGTCGCCTACTAATAATATCTTTTGGACGGGCCCCATACGCTCTAGGACGCGCTCTACGATCTCCTCCAGCCCTAGGTGTTTATATACTACCTTTTGAAGTATATCGAATAAGGGGTGCTTTATATTGGCTTTGTAGCCAACTTTATTATGGTCTCTGTATTTTTCTAAGTATCCCGCCTCTGAAAGATGATTCAACTCTTTGCGGATAGAGTTTGTAGATTCGTTAAACTCGGATGCTAATCCATTCAAATACCCGCTATTCGCCTGATTGATAAAGAATTTAATCAATAGGCGAAGACGAGTTTTGGATGTAATCAGCTTATTAAGCACTATAAATGTATTAATCTAAGTAACAAATGTACTTGAAATGACATCAATATGCAACTTAATTACTGCAATATTTGTTAAATTCTTGTCTATACATACGTTTTGGGTAGGTATTCATTAACTTCATGAATACGGCACAAGACTCTGATTGTGCGCCAATTTTGTAAAAAGAAAGCGCTGTATATCGCATCGCTTTTTCCTTTACAATACTTTTTTGAGAATTACCAGCCATCTTAAAGTAGGTAATCGCCTGCTGATATTTCCCGTTTTCGTAGAGTGAGAAACCTATATTAAGCGCATAGGTATATTCAAGAGGGTCTAGATCAAAAGCTTGACTGAACAAATCAAACGCTTCTTCGAGTTTTCTTTGATTATAGAGGGTAACCGCTTGGTCATATTGCTGTTTTGCTTGAATTACGCGTTGTTGACCATAAGTCATGATGCGATACAGATTAAAAATCGGTTCACTCTGAGGGAAGATAGCAAATGCTTCGGCTGCTTTGCTCATGGCATAAGCATCTCCTAGGGCAGTAACCCGGGCAAGTGAACTTAAATAAATGTTCCAAAGCA
>Ga0209632_10000942_pt1 | contig 30111 bp, 26 predicted proteins | sample COG_10_FD_184754 | JGI IMG/M metagenome (GOLD analysis project Ga0209632, IMG submission 184754) | Pelagic Microbial community sample from North Sea - COGITO 998_met_10 (SPAdes) (version 2) | ecosystem: Environmental > Aquatic > Marine > Neritic zone/Coastal water | place: Helgoland, sampling... | reverse complement strand
CAGAAATAGCATGGCAAATGGGGAGACCTATTCGCTATGGCGGCGAGTTTGGCGGATTTAATGAACGTGCCAGCTATATGGCAGATATCGCAATTGACGCTTTGGCTCCTATTGAAATCGAAAATAGTAATAATTTCAGACGGGTGATTAAAAGAGTCCCACATGGACTTGTACTTGTTGTTGCACCTTGGAATTATCCATTCATGACTGCTATTAATACTGTCGCTCCTGCACTCATTGCAGGGAACGCAGTTATGTTGAAACATGCCTCTCAAACACCTCTTGTTGGTGAACGCTTGGCTAAAGCGTTTCACTCTGTTGGAATTCCTAGAGATGTATTACAAAATGTATTTCTAGATCATGGTACTACAACAGCTTTAATATCTGATCGAGCTTTTGATTTCATAAACTTTACGGGTTCGGTTAGTGGTGGAGTAGCAATGGAAAAAGCAGCAGCAGGTACATTTACTGGTATTGGATTAGAACTTGGTGGTAAAGATCCAGGTTATGTCATGGAAGATGCCAATTTAGATGCTGCAGTTGAGACATTAATAGATGGGGCGATGTTCAATTCAGGGCAATGTTGTTGTGGAATTGAACGCATTTATGTAATTGAAAGTTTGTTTGACGATTTTATCAAAAAAGCTTTGGCAATCGTAAATCAATACAAGTTAGGAAACCCTTTAGATCCAGAAACAACTATTGGTCCAATGGCTCATGTTCGTTTTGCCGACGAAGTACGCGCGCAAACTCAAGAAGCTATCAAGGATGGTGCAAAAGCACATATAGACCCTTGTCTATTTCCAATGGATGATGGTGCATATTTAATGCCACAAATCCTTACTAATGTAACTCATGATATGCGCATTATGCGTGAAGAAAGCTTTGGGCCAGTTGTTGGTATAATGTCTGTAAAAAATGATGAAGAAGCAATTAAATTTATGAATGATAGCGACTTTGGATTAACTGCCTCATTATGGACAGAAGATATTAATCGTGCTGAAGCGATTGCAGATAGAATTGATACAGGCACAGCTTTCATGAACCGTGCTGATTACTTGGATCCCGCGTTATGCTGGACTGGGTGTAAAGACACAGGACGTGGTGGTGGCTTATCATTAATTGGATATCATAACCTAACCCGCCCAAAATCATATCACCTCAAGAAAGGTTAAGCTCATGACTTTAAAAGCAAACTGGTCCTACCCAACAGCAATTCGGTTTGGAGCTGGACGAATAACTGAGATAGCTGATGCTTGTTTTGTTTCCGGCATTAAGAATCCACTCTTGGTAACAGATCGTGGTTTGGCAGGAATGGAAATCACCCAAAAGACACTTGATTTGCTTGATGAGGCTGGTTTGGGGCGTGCAATTTTTGCAGATGTTGATCCAAATCCTAATGAAAAAAATGCTGCAGCAGGTGTTGCCGCGTACAAAGCGGGCAATCATGACGGTGTTATTGCCTTTGGAGGTGGATCTGGTTTGGATCTTGGAAAGGTTGTTGCTTTTCTAGCTGGTCAAACCCGCCCAATTTGGGATTTTGAGGATATTGATGATTGGTGGACAAGAGCTAATTCAGAAGCAATTGCGCCAATTGTTGCTGTTCCAACAACTGCAGGAACAGGATCTGAGGTAGGCAGAGCATCTGTCATTACAAATTCAATTACACAGCAGAAAAAAATTATCTTCCATCCAAAGTTTCTACCAACAGTGGTAATTTGTGATCCTGAACTAACAATAGGAATGCCCAAGTTTATTACAGCAGGTACAGGCCTTGATGCTTTTGCGCACTGTGTTGAAGCATACTGTTCGCCACATTATCACCCTATGTCACAAGGCATGGCACTTGAGGGAATGCGATTAGTCAAAGAATATCTACTTCGCGCATATACAGATGGTACAGACCTTGAAGCTCGCTCTCATATGATGAGTGCAGCAGCTATGGGTGCAACTGCATTCCAAAAAGGGTTAGGTGCAATACATGCTCTGTCTCACCCCATTGGCGCAATTTACCATACACATCACGGCACAACGAATGCAGTTTGTATGCCAGCTGTACTTAGATTTAATAAACCTGCAATCAAGGATACTCTTACAGAAGCTGCAAATTATCTTGATATATCAGGTGGATTTGATGGATTTTGTAAATTTGTTGATGATTTAAATGATAGCTTGGCTATACCAAAATCCTTAGCAGGTTTGGGTATCAAAAACCCTGATATAGATCGTATCGTTTCAGGTGCTTTAATCGATCCAAGCACCGGAGGAAATCCAATTAAGATGACTAAAAAAAATACTCGAACACTTGTTATTGAAATATGTTAAATAGCAATATATGTCCTTGCTGCATTGAATCAAAGATCAATTCATTGCGCTTGAAAAATGCTTAAATAAATTGAAAGATGTTATCATCTTGAATTTGATATGAAGACCCAATCTGTGACAAGCACTGTTACTGTTTGCTCAGCAATCGAGGATTCTATGCATCTTAAATGATTGGTCGTTTGGGAAACGCTGGGATGTTTGTTTTGGGTTATTTATCGCTCCCCCATATTGAGCTCCGCTTCAAAGTGCTTGAACGAGGAACAAAAACAAAATTTTTAGATCAAGGATCACCCAAAGTTCATGTTACAGATTTCGTCCCTCAATGGCAAATTCAGTTCCTGCAATACGTTTATCCAGACAGTATTAGAATTCAATAATGGCTTTTGGACATCGACGTATTGATATTACACTAGCACCTGAGACTGCACAAATAGTTAGTAAGCTAATCTCTTTATATTAAACATTATAATTTTCTTATTTTATCACTATACTTATGCAATTCTAACGAGGTTGTGATTTCTTTGGAACTACTTTGTTTTGATTGCCATACTTTAATCTAATCAAAAGTAAGAACTAATATCTTACAATATATAAGTGTAATATTATAATCTTTACATTTTATTCATTTAATAAATTTAGAAGTATATTTTTTACCATCGATCTGAAACTCAATTGTTGAGTATGAATAGCTCTGTCTAGTTGTTTCTACTGTTTTATATTCTTTTGTGCATACTTCTTTGTTTTCATAACCTACAATTTGTTCAGAAGTTTCGTTCTTTTGACTTTCATTCGCTAGTGCTCCACCTAAAATCGCTCCTACTGCTGCACCCCCGTCATCTTTTGTTACAACTTTTCCAATAATACCACCTAGTATTGCCCCACCAACGAATGATCCGACATCATCTGTTCCATTTTTTTCACTTTCAATTATTGGAACTTCTTTAATTAAACATTTAGTATATGGAATGCTTTCATGAACAATTTCATTCTTAAAATGGTCAACAGTGCGGGCACTATTTAAATATTGAACTCTTTTTTCAACAAAATTAGCATTGTCGTTTTGCAAACAAATAGACAAATAATTTTTATAAGCCAATTCACTGTTAATGCCCCATTTTCCATCTTTTGGAGTTCCAATAATATCTTGAAGGTTAATAATTTGATCAAAATTCATAATATTTGAAGATATAATTGAGTATTCATATTTTGCTTCATTAAGCCGAGTACAGTCAGAGGCATTAACAATAGAGCCAAATAATAAGTATACTAAAATGCTTATTCCAAATCTAATCATATCATATTATCTAATATTGACTCCCATCTGTAAAGGGGGGGGGGTAAGGAACCATATTACTCTGTTAGGCGCATATTGAAATGAAAAATATAAAATGAATATTCTTAATTTTTTTATAATTATCATAAATTAATAAATCAACAAGATCAATTTCAGTTTTTTAATATCTTCACTATTTAATAAATGCAAAACTAAAGATAATTTTCCTAAAATAAACTAACATTTATTTGAGGAAAAGATTTAATTTTATTTGATTTATTTTTTTATTTCGAAGTATTTCTCTACGATTAAATGTATTACCAAGTCCAGGACATTTTAAACAATTATCATTAATTTTACAGGCTGGCTCCCAACATAAAACTTTCTTTTTAAAAGCTAACATTAGCCTTTCAAGGTGTAGATTACCTGAACTTTTGACAAGTATGACTTCATTTGGAATTGTTGTTTTTTTTATATACTCAAATGCCTCTTTTGGTGTTTGAACAAAAATTACACGTTCATTCTTAATATCGTCTAGGCATGGTTTTATTGAAGTTTCTTTTTGTCCTATAAAAATAACCTGATCTGCACATTCTCGTGCATACTTATAAGCATTTTTATATTTTGGACTTTGCGAACCGGCATAATCTGAAATATTTCCAATAACTATTCTTCTTCTAGTGTTTTTTATATTTTTAACCATGTCAAAAGCTAAATTAAGTGTACTGTAAGGCGCCTTTATACAATCTAAGATAAAACATGGCCCACCTTGAATACTGTGTATGCTACAACGCCTATAAATAGGATTAAATGTTGCAACTCTTTCAATGATACTTTTTACAGGAATACCCAATTCCAAGGCTGCAACAACTGCTGCTGTAATTGGCAACCAAAATTGCTCACCAGGAAATTGTGTATGTATTCTTATTTTATTTTTTTTATTTTTAATTATAAAAGTTAGAGATTCTGTAACTGAGGCATTAATTTTCTGAACAATATAATCAGAATTTGAATTATTCCTTCCAAAAGTCACATTCCGAAATAAAGAATTTTCAACAATGTTCATTGTAAAGCTATCATCACCATTTAAAATCGCTAACCCATCAGACTTAAGGGAATGAAACAACTGGCTTTTTTCTTCAAAAACGCCCTCTTTCCCGCGAAACGATGAATAGTGCTCATCTCCAATCATTGTTAAAATAGCTACATCTGGTTTAAATATTTCAGCCATGGGTGCCATTTGGCCTTTGTCACCAACACCTAATTCGGCCACTACGAAAAGGTCTTTTTTTTGATGTCGTCTTAAAGTTTTGATTAATGGCCCTATTGTATTTTGTAAACTTTGGGATTTAACTAACGAGGTACCTTCAATGATATGTGCTAAAAGGCTCACGGTTGTTGATTTTCCAGAGCTACCAGTTACAGCGACAAATTTAGACGAACTTTTTTTTCTTTTTATATTTGCATGGTATTTTTTAATTGCCCAAAATGGATTTCTTAAAATTGATGACAATCTTTTGTGCCTTTATTTTATTTCTAACTATATTTATAAATTTCATAACATCAAAAGTATCCTTCAAAAAGATTATTTTAAAGTTTATTAAGTTTCTGGATTTCATTAGGCTCATTCATTTGTAAATCATTCTTATACTCCGAAAGTATTTTGGGGATTTTACCCCCTTGGGCTTCGATTAAGGGAATATTTTTGAGCATTGGTAACATTCTACTAGAATAAACTGATAAAAAGGACTCAAAAAGCTGATCCTTATTATTATTGTATTCATTTAAATCAAAGATGGTGCTTATCTCTTTAAGTTTTCCAATGGCCTCAATATCAAACAGGGTCTCAGCACATTTCCAGCATCTTCCACAATTTAAGAAGTCATCATTTCTTTTAGACGCCTTCATTACACAGACATTTAATCGGCTCTTAGGATCAGTTTCGAATATGTATTTTATCTTCTCAAATCGTGTTAGACCAGCTGCTCCAACTTGGCATATGAGCTGTTCTGTTGAAAGTAGTGGTGCTAAAATAGGCTCAACTCTCTCTGTGGAAGCAAGATTTTTAATTTCCATCTCTGAATAACCGATACATCCAGATGGCAAATACAGCTTAACTCGTTTCTGCATCACCAATGTAGCTGATATATTTACTAAGCTAACATATGACCAAAAGTATATATTACTATTGCGTTTCTTCTTAATTGATCGATAGACCTGATCCATGTTGCTCGAAACACCAAAGGCTAACAGTTCTTTCTCATCACAAAAGCGTTTCAGTTTATCATAATGCTTTTGTAAGTGCTCGAAACTCGGGGAAGGTGACGTCTTCCCAATCGCACCTACATCATAAATCGAAAGGGCTGATAACTTCAATGAAGACGAAGAGTTTGGATTGTTATACTTCAGATAAGTAGCTGTACTATCAACACCCCCTGAGAAGCCAGTTATGACATGTCTTTTTACGTTCTGATTAAATTCCTGCGGTTGGCTGGAGCCAGCTACAACTTTAATCTGATTTAAATGCGGATTTATAATTTTTAGTAAAACCTGTACGTCATTATTTAGGTTATGTAGCAAAAGGGGTGATATATCTGCTTCGATATGTAGGTCTTGATTGTGCACCATAGCTGGGTACAGCAATGCAACAGCCGCCCAATTAGGCTCAGCGATATCAAGTGCATTTTCATCATCAGATTCAGCCATAAACCACAGACGCTTTGGCAACCTTGGTCCAGTCAATTTACAGCTCGCTATAAGGCGACCCTCGACAATCTCTAATCTAAATTCTGATGCGGATATCAATTGTGAGTTCTTTGTGCTTTATTGTGTATGTACCTAAGTCTCAATAAAATTTCAATAAAAAAGCTAGCTACAATAGTTGCGCTGATGCATTTATCGACTTGGGATCTAAATGTATAGTTGTAGTTATAAATTACCAGTTTAGATTAATACGTAGATTTGCAGAATATGCTTTAGCATCAGAATTATTAGTTGCTTAACTATATGAAATCTTCCTAAAGAGGCTTGTACCATTTACCATAGTAAAGGTTCCGCCAATACCAATCTCACCCCATTTTTTACCAGTAGTTTCAGATAAGTTTAAGCCAGCTTCCACTACATTGCTGACACTATAAGTATCACTAGCTAAACTTCCGGGACCGAATAATTTTGATTAGTCCGTAACATAGTCATATGCAAAGCCTTTACGTCATTTTTTTGTTATGTTAGAGACCAAATCTATAGTTTTATCTTCCTCAACTATTTTCTGATTTGGCAATGGCTAATGCCACCGACCTATTAATTACCGCCCCACTATGATTTTCTGAAACAAATTTTTGAGCGGCTAGACAGAGATTTTCCAAAATCGCCTGTGACGCAGACAGCGACTGCAATTGGTTCACAAATTCAGTTGGTGTTTCTGCCAAAAGAAAATGCACCCCGGGTGTCAAATCCAATCCTTCCACTGCCTTATTTGTTGCAATGATTGGGCATCCTATTGCCATAGCTTCGAGTACTTTTATGCGAGACCCGCCGCCTTCTGTGATTGGCAGCATTACTACATCCACATGATTGTAAATTTCAGAAACTATGGATGGATTGGCAATCAGCTCAATCCCACTTATTCTCACTAAGAATTGTTTTAAGCGGCGGTTTGGTGATCGACCAGCCACCACAAGCGTTGAAGTTGGGTTGATCTTTTTTATCCGCGGAAAAACTTTAGTGGCCAAGTACCTGACCGCATTTTTGTTAGGTCTATAGCCCAAGTGGCCAACGTATAAAATCCGAAATGACAAAGAATTGAATTTTGGCCGCATAGATTGATGGTTCTTGCACCATATTGGTATGGGGTTTGGGACAATCATAACTAGTTTATCTTTGCTTAGAAAGGGTTTGGCTCGTGCCGCATCAGTTTTCGAACAAACCCAAACAGCGTTACACAACGACACCATTTTGATGTCATCGTCGTGGGCAGACCGCCACTTTCTTGCAAAAATTAGGGGCGCAGTTAGTTTTAAGAACCAAGGCAGCCGAGATCTATCATCTTCACGTAATCTAAGGCTTTCAATATTGTGAAAATCAGCAATAAAAACTGCACTTGGCAGCTCTTTTCTTAGTTCACGAACAAGGCTATGCAATCTAACATCTTCAACGATGACATAGTCAGGCTGAAATTTGACAATTGGGTTAAAATGACTGTCGTTTAAAGAGCTAATAATCCCGTTTGCCGGGCGATACAGTTCTGGGGGCGTTTGAAATTGACGTACTTCACCTAATTGGTTTAAGGATTGGAGTATAGCTTCGTTCCTCAAATCCGCACCCGAAACTGGATGCGTATAGTCGAAAACAATCAACTGGGCAAATTTAGACAAAATAACATGATCCCTAAAATTATTCATCAAACATGGCACTCAATATACTATGATCATCATAATGGTTCTCCTGACAGTTGGAAGGCATTAAATCCCGACTGGGAATACATGTTTTGGTTAGATAATGATTTAGAGCTTTTTGTTGAAAGAAACTATCCTGAATTCATTAAGCTTTACCAAAGCTACCCAAAAATAGTTCAACGTACAGATCTTGGACGGTATTTGTTGATGCACAAGTTTGGCGGTGTGTACGCAGATATAGACACCGACTGCAGAGCATCCTTAAACAGCATCCATAACGAAAATCAAATTATTCTATGTGATGAACCACGAAGCCATTTTCACAAAATTAAACCCTTTGGTCTAAATCGATTAGTTTTCAATGGAACGCTCGCAAGCCCTGCTGGCCACCCATTTTGGTACCACGTCGCGGAGCGAGCCAATCTAAATCGGCATGCAATGCAAAAAGATGTTCTAGTTTCCACCGGACCTATAATGTTTAGTTCAGCCATTGAAAATTGGCCTATCCAAGCTGATTTTTCACTAAATTCTTGCCATCTATATTCTGAATTAGAAAAATCAGGAGAAGTCACCCTAGATGAAGAAGTGGGTGATCATGCGAGACTTAGATTGTCGCAACACAATTGGGCCGCTAGCTGGTATACGCTACCTAAAAATTCATTTAGTAGGGCCTTGAGATCAAAAACACGCCGTCTTAAGTCTAGACTAACCCGCAAAGCACAGCCAATAAACCCATTAGTAATAAATGCCTTGGATCAAACTGCTCTGCATGAACCCCTTCCAAAGTTCCATTTGGGTGATCTGCCTAGAGTTGCAGTCTTTACTCCGGTAAAAGACGGAAGCCTATTTTTGGACACATATATGGATTTGATATCATCACTTGATTGGCCAAAGGATAAACTCCGATTGGTTTTCTGTGAAGGTGACAGTACAGATGATACCTTTGACAAACTACAAAAAATAAAGAGAGAGAATGGCAGATCATTTGCAGGGTTTGAAATTATTAAACATGCTTTGGGTTACAAACTGGAAAGACGAAATAGGTGGCATTCAAAGTATCAATTCAATCGCCGATCCGTATTAGCAAAAGTTCGCAATTCATTGATCACCAATGGTCTTACTGTTGCGGATGAATGGGTGCTCTGGCTGGATGTAGACGTTTGCAATTATTCAGCGTCAATTTTAAAAACATTGCTTAACGCTCAAGAAAAAATCGTGGTTCCTGACTGTGTTTTGGACGCTGGTGGTAAAAGTTTTGATATGAACAGTTTTTTACATACCGGCGAAATAGAGCAAAACTTTTTCTTCAAACATGTCTTACACGGGCTGTTCCAACCCCCCAGCAATTATTGGCAACGGCTACATCTATCTGACCTTCGGTTTGCCGACAAAATCCCACTGACTGGTGTCGGTGGCACTATGCTATTAGTTCATAGCTCAGTTCACCGATCGGGTCTTTACTTTCCAGAACGTCCATACAAATACCACATAGAGACCGAAGGTTTTGGTATGATGGCAAAGGACGCTGGCATATGCCCATATGGCCTACCTAATGAGACGATTTTTCATGTCAAAAGTTAAATCCAAGTCAATTTTAGATACAAATTTGCCAATCTTGATCATTACGTGTTCTGCTTCTCCACCTGAGCGCATTGCATCAGCACACAAACAACTAGAGGCTCTGAACACAATGTCGAATATTCACTTTGTAAATGGCTATGTTTCCACCGATTTAATTATTTCCAAAATTTTCGATCGAAAGCGTAATTTTCTTTGGACAAAGCGCCCTCTTTCGCTTGTTGAATGCGCGGTTTATGCAAGCCATCGTAAGGCACATAATATGATTTTAGAGCTAGGATACAAAACAGCTCTGATTATGGAAGATGATTTCAAAATCCATTCGCAGGAAACTGTTGAAAACGTTATAAAACAAGGTCATAAAATATTGGAATCAGGTCCAGATATGCTCAAATTGTTTGATTTTCAAAAAAAGAAAAAGGGAAATAGGCCCGCAATCTCAAAGGATGGTAATGGCATAAATATGGTTAAATGGCAGGATGCAACTGCGGGTGCCGTTGCCTATGTTATTTCTGCACAGGGTGCAAAGAAATTTCTGAGGCGGAAAAAGATTTTTCGCCAAATTGATGAGGACACAAAATATTTTTGGGAACTGGGGTTAGATATTTGGTCTGTTCCAGGAAGCCCAATTCGGGAATGCGCAACCGAACTAGGTGGTAGTCTTGTTGAGAAAGACCGCATTGCCCTACATACCAACTCGATCTTACGGAAGCTATGGGGAAATTGCTTAACTGTGCATCGCAAAATTCGGGCGAAGTGGGCTATGAGAAAAGAAGTTGAACATTACTTAACCCAATATAAGAGTTAGCTGGACGAGTTGGTTTGTCATCGTGTTTGCGCCTCATAAACCTAACATGAACCAAAGTGAGCTAATTACCCGTGGGCTATATTTAACAAAAAAAATATTCAGCGTTTGACGTAATGCTGACATAATTTGCGGCGAAAATTTTTCACTACAAGGAACGCTGTTATCAAACAAAGTCTATCATATCACGAAGCACTATTATTAAACATATCTATGAAGTTTAAATTTGGAACCACTCAGTGAATGGGACACTGGATTTTGCCTCATAATTATTTATGTTTTTATGATATCTTTCATAATTGAAGAAGTTTTTGATATACTTACAAGATTAGAAATGCTTAAAAATAAACATCACATTCTACCACAAATACAACATCAAGATGCAAGCGCGTTTGCGCACAATAGATTTATTACACCAACAAGGAATTAAACAACTAATTTCATTATAAGTATTTTTAAGAATAGTAGCCTATAGGTTACAGGTTTATGAACTAGTATTATATTTATATACTTTTAACAGTTGTGCAGAAATTGACGTGGTTTTGAATGAATAGCTCTGAGGGTTATCATATAATCACATGGACATAAATTAAAGTTGACTAACCATATATATTACTTTCTAATATTTTATTAATTATATTTATTATTCTAGGGGTGTGATATGTACGGTAAATTTTCATTAATTATTGGGTTATGTTTTTTTATATCTGGATGCTCAAATGATGAACCGCCAAGAGACGTAAATGACATATCATCTAAAAACATTAAAACAATTGTTGCACCCAAAATCACTAAATCTTCTCCAGAAATGTTAGAGATTAGATATGCTCAGATGTCCATGGGTTTTGCAGCAGGTTGCAATCCAAATAAATCTTTTAGCTCAAAGCTAAACCAATGTGCCGAATTACCAGAAAATGTGAAATCAATGGCTATTAATCACTGTAAAGACTTTAATAAAAAAGCAGTGTTTTTGGGTAATAAAACTAATTTTCTGCAGATGACAGTCTCAAAATTTAGGTGTGAAGCTAATTGATATTAAATGTGTCTGTCAATTGACTGCTGACTTTCTAAGTTAAAAGGTTCTATATTGAGACTACATTATTTATGATATTTACACTACATAAAATTGGATTAGATTTTATTAAGATATACTAGTCCTTCCTTATATGCCTTTATTCACGATATTACTTTATTGGATAAGTTTATCCCACCTGAAAGATGTTAAGTCTGTAAAAGAAAGGTTGTCATATTCTAGAGGTCTTAAGTATTTATTTGGGTAATAGACATAAGTTATGCCAGAATTAAATTTATTTCTCCAATACCTTAAATTGTATTTTGAGTCATGTCTAGAAACGATAAACTGTATTTAATGCAAATAAACCTTCACTTCCATTACCAACTATATCAACGTTAACAATTGTATAATCAATTCTTAAGCCAAGTCTCTCAGAGGTCGCCCATTGTGCACCTATGCCGTATGATAATTCAGTCTGATTTTCCTTGATACTAATAGCTTCAGTTTTAATATTTGCCACACCTAATCGAGCAAAGGGTTTAATAAAAAGAGAAGTTGGTAAAGTAAGTTTAGCAAATGCAGCAGTATGGTTTATTTTATAGTCAACATAATGAGAATATGCAGTATCAGGTGGTGTGGTTTCTTTCACCCCCATCTTAGCTGGGACTATTGCAAAACTTGTTTCTACCTCAAGTGAAAGCGATTGATTTATATTGTATCCTAATATTCCAATGATATTTAATGAACTATACTTTAGTCTTTCAGCTGATAGCCCAATACCCATATAAAGATCATTAGCTGAGACTTTTGATGCTGACAAAATTACTATAAAAGCAATTGATAATAATTTTTTCATAACAATATTCCCTGCTTGGACTTATACAAGGTATAAAAGATTATATGATTAGTGAAGAGGTATTCTAAATAATTTCAATTAATCAATATTTAGATCTAATTAAATGCTAAAAACTTTACTTATGAATTTTAATAATATTTATTCAATATAAATTTTAATGTTATTATTTGTATTTATATAATTTTTTTTAACCTATAATTAAAACTTGGTTTTATAATTATGATGGAAGTATTTGAATATGAAAATTTCAGTTATTATGAGTGTTCATAACGGAGATAAATATCTATCTGAGGCAATTGAAAGTATATTGGCGCAATCAATTTCAAATTTTGAGTTTATAATTGTGGACGATGGATCAACAGATAATACAGCTAAGATTATATTTAATTTTGCAAAAAAAGATAATCGTATTAAAATTATAACTCTTGAAAACAATAAAGGCCTGCCAAATGCCTTAAACGTTGGCATTCGAGCCTCATCAGGAGAATTTATTGCAAGAATGGATTGTGATGATATTTCTTTACCAGAGCGTTTAAAAAAACAACTTTATATGATTCAAAAAAGTAATGTTGATATATTGGGAGCACAAGTTATTAATATCGACCAATCAGGAAAAACTATTAAAGCCAAAACTTTTCCAATGGAGAATAATATTATCAAATACCATTTGCCATATGGTAACTGCATTAGCCATCCAACTGTTATGATGAAAAAATCTACTTTAGAAAATATTGGGCTTTACAATGTAGAATATAAAACAAGCCAAGATTATGAATTATGGCTACGCTTATTACCAAAATGTCGGTTTGCTAATCTTGAGGAGCCATTAGTTCAATATAGAAAACATCAAAAAAGATTAAGCACCAAACAAAATGTGCAAAATCAAACATATTTTAGTGTATGTGCAGCGTTAAATTATTTTCTGATAAAATATCATTTGAAAACTATTGGTCCAAATGACACTATAGCTAGCATCATAGCAAGTTTCAAAAAACTATGTAGTTTAGAGCTTTCAATTCGAGATAAGCGCTGTATTAATCGGCATATGATGCGATTAAGTCGTAAATGTATGCTAGATAAAAATCATAATCAAATAATAAATAAACTCATAATTAGATCGGCAACAACAAAAGAAAAATATAAGTGGCTTTTTTATAAGCTAATATCAATAAATATATTTTATAAAAAAGTTTAATTTTACGAAAGCCTAGTACAAAAATTAAAATACCGTTAATTTGTAAACTTTATTTAAGCCAAAGCTAAAGGATTAATATTTTCATTATAATAGTACAAAATTCAGTTAATATTTTTCTCATATGTTTAAAATAAACAGGTGATAAAAGTACATTTATAAAGGGAGAATGAGCTATGAGTCTTATTTCTAAAATTTTCAATTCTTTATCATACAAATGGATTAAAATGCGTTATGCTAAAAAGAAATTTAAGCATAATTTAGCAATCGCTGCAATTTTTAAAAATGAAGCTTCGAACTTATTTGAATGGCTAAGCTTCCATACCGGCGTTGGCGTTACTCACTTTTATCTTTATAATAATAACAGTAACGATAATTATTTAGAGATCCTTTCACCATGGATAGAGAATGGGCAGGTTACTTTAATTGATTGGCCAAAAGGTCATCAACGGGGGGCATACACACATTGTATTCGACAAGTAAGATCACAATGTCGTTGGATTGCGTTCATTGACTTAGATGAATTTTTATATTCACCATCCGATCCTTCTTTATGTGATGCATTGAAAGATTATGAAGGCTCTACGGCTATTTTTGTTTATTGGGTTCTCTTTGGATCATCCAAACATGACAAACCTCCAAAAGGGTACGTTCTCGAAAACTACACCCACTGCCTATTTGGCGAAGAGGCTGAGCAAGATCAGTTTGACCATCATTTTGATGGGAAAATAGAAAACTATGTTACTGGCTGGGCAAAAGATGGGAAATCAATCGTAGATCCTAGAAAAGTATGCATAATGAACCCTCATAGGCCAAAAACAGTATATACTGGCAAAATTTTGGATGAAAATATGAAACATCCTCTCACTCGAAGTAAAATGGCATCATTAAGCTTTAGAAGACTGCGGATTAATCATTATTGGGCAAAATCAACGCAAGAGCTGACCCAAAAAATTCAAAAAGGCAGTATTGCTAATCCCCGTAAACCCCAGCAAAATCTCAGTCGCTGGAAAGAACGCGAAAAAGGGTTAAATAAAACAGAAAATTTAGATATTCAGCCACTCTGGGACAAAATAAAAAAAGAATATAACCTTTGAATTTAATTAATTATTTTTCCTATAAAATATATCACTAAGATGTGCTTTAAATCTATAAAGCTTTCGGTAAATATAAAATAATATATAACGGTGATGCAATCTTAGTGTTGATTGACCTTCCCTTGTTTCAAGTGTTTGTATATTAATCTTACGGTCTTTCAAAAAGTTCTCAAGTGCTAGGCAAGTTAATTCAACATTTTCTGAACGGAAAAGGCCACCATGAAATCCATTAACCCAACCAACTATTGGCTGATTGTTAAAATGTCCCAACCAATCACTTTCACCCCAGTGAATAGGTTTGTAAGCTTTAAGTTTACTTTGGCGGCCAAAAAGCAAAAGCATATTGGAATTTAGATTATATAATCCTGGATCTGAAAATTCTAAAAGTATCAATTTTTGAACTTGTCTACCATCTTCTATTAGTCGTTGTGCAATACGAAAAGCAAGTTGTCCGCCATGACAATTACCTCCAATTCTTAAGCTTCCAGAGTTAAACCTCGAAGAAATTTCATTTACATATAAGTCTATCAATGCTTCAAATGTAGAAGTATCCTTTTTCACCAATCCCTGGCCAGAAAAACCACCATAAATTGGCTGCTCCAAGGACATTTCCTTCTTCATTGCAGCCATTTCTTTTTCAGGTGAATTAAATATCCAAATTAGTGGTGTTTGTGTTCCATCTTGGTTAGCTACTTTAAATAGAGATCCATGATCGATAATTGGAATCTCACCTAGAGCTATATAAGTAAACATTTCACGAGCAATTTGAGTATCACTCTCTTTCAGCTTGGAATTTCTCTTTCGCCAAAACTCATTCTGACATTTATTTACAAGAATTGCTATATTACGAACTGTTGAAATATTTTGAATATATTTGCTGGGAATTATAATTTTAAATTCTTTCTCAATAGACAAAATCATACGTACTGCTGAAAGAGAATCTCCACCAAGTTTTATAAAATCTATATCTGGATCAATACATTTCAAGCCAAGTTCTTTCTCCCAAATATTTGCTATTATTTTTTCTGTATTGCTTAATTTTTCGAGAGAAGGCGCCCTTTTTGGTATATCAATCTTAGCAAGTTTTTTACGATCTATTTTACCTACAGCGTTTGTTGGAAGCATATCAAGAAACATTATACTTTGTGGAATCTTAAATTTAGCAAGACGGTATTCTAAAAAATTGCGGATTTCATTTTCATTTTGTATACTACCAGGAAGTAAAACCACTGCAGCGGCGATGTCTTCTCCCAAAGTTTTATGAGGAATGGAATAGCTGGCAGCACTTTCAATTATAGGATGCGCCATTAATGCTTCATCAACCTCACGTGGATTGATTTTTTCTCCACCTCGATTAATTTGTTCTTTTACACGCCCTGTGAGAAACAAATTATTTTGCTGATCCAAATATCCAATATCACCAGTTCGAAACCAATCCTTATGAAATATATTTTCATTGGCAATCGGATCATTTTCATAACCCGAAAATACATTTTCACCACGAACAATAATTTCACCTTCTTCACCAAGACCTAAAAAATTCCATTTGGAATCTACGGTTGCTATTTTAGTCCCACATGATTTACCTAGTGACCCAGCAGGATTATTACTGGGTGTAAGGCTGGTTGAGGTGATTAATGGGCCTGCCTCAGTCATACCAAATGTTGTTATTACTGGAGCATCAAAAAGGTCAGTTATGTGTCTAGCCATTTCAATAGATAAAGGTGCAGCAACTGAACGCACGAAACGTTGTTGCGGTACTATTTTTCGAATTGAGTTGAGATCAGCATAACGAACTAACTCAAAAAATGTGGTGGGTACACCTTGGAACCAAGTCGGTGAGAACTCTTCAGAATATGAAAAAAAATCCATAGAAGAAAACCCAGATGTAGCAATAATCGAGCCTCCTGAGTGAAGAGGAGCTAAAAGCATGTCAACTAAACCTCCAATATGAAATAATTCCCACATACTTAAGCATCTATCATTAGAACTAAGGTTAAGTGAAACCGAAACATCGCGGGCAGATGTACAAACATTTCTATGTGTCAATGGTACTAATTTTGGGCGGCCTGTTGAGCCAGAGGTTAAAAGTATCAAGGCAGTGTCACTTGGCTTAGGCAAATTTAATTTTTTATGATTTTTATCAAAAATCTGATCAGACAATTCTTCCAAATTTATAATTGGCAAACCATTTTGATTAGCCGCACGTTCACATGCAGGTGCAAAGCCCTTCAATGTAACAAGACTTGTAACTTTAGCCTGTCGAAAATATTCTGAAAACTCAAACTCTGTGTAGGCTGGATTAAGTGGAACTGCCGCCCCGGTCACACATGAAGCCAACAAAGTTTTTGACATGTCTGGGCCATTTGGTAATACAATTGCAGTTCTTAAAGGTATTAATTTATTTTTTTGTTTAGAGTGCGACAAAAGCCGTGTTGCAAATGCGGCTACTTGTTCATTTAAATCTTTAAAACTAATTTCTTTAAAATCTCGCCCAACTATTGCTATTTTTAATGGAGTTTTTTTTGCTTTATTCCTAAGCAAAGATAAAATATCAGTAAATGCAATTTTAGAATTCACTCAATGTCACCACTTCCAATATTAACCATTCGCAAGTAATCCTCCACAAATTCTTTATCAGCCTCCAAATGTTCATGAATCTGTTTAATTTCTGTTTTGGTCAATTTTTGACCAGCTCCAAGTCGCGCCAAAATATTGATATCATAAAAACGCATTGAATTAGCAAGGTATGCGAGTTCATCCAATAAAGTCACATTACCCATTGGAGATGTAATATCACAAATATTATCAGAGCCTAGCCTTACCCAAACTCCAGAAGCAAGAAAATCCAATACTCGCGCAATACAGTTGTAGGTAGGTGATTTAACTGGTCGATATTGGCGCATGCTAATCGCTGCAGATGGGCAACAAATAACGCCAATATTTTGCTCTGCCATACCACTTACCAGATCCTGAAAACGACTTTCGGAATAAGTTGATGGAGAGATAACGTGTATTAACCAAATAAATGGCTCAGTATTTTTTGGAGTGCCTAATCCAAGTTCCTTAACCAATGATACTATTAACTCAGACTCAGCTTGTGAGCTATGATTTGACTGGTCTGTATGAATATGTATTTTTTTTCCAAGCTGGTCAGCAAGAAGCAATGCACGCTGACAACATTCCGTAAATCCAATATGTTTAGTATATCTTGTTTGATCATCTCTTTCTGGTAATAGCCCAATAAAATCTGAGAGCTTAGCGCCCTTTTCTAATAAAGACCACCGTTCTGGTTCGTCATCTCTAAATCCAAGCGGTGAATAAGCTCCAATCTGGAAATCTAATAAATCACTAAATTCTAATTTTAAGTCATTTAATGTTTTAAGTGCAGAAAGTTGGACACAATCATTAGTAACATCTACTACAGTGTCTGCTCGACTTGTTCCATTTGATACCATTTCTTTCAAGTATGGTGTTAACCGATCATGCAAATGCTCAGGTTGGTAAAGTGGACTTTCGTGAATCAGCGGAATTAATGAATGTTTTCCAAAAATTGGTAAAGTAGTACCATCAGAAATTTCACTATTCTTAAGTAGCTCAACTGTGCCATGATAAGTCCCAGCTCGGTCAAGATGAAGATGGGCGTTAAAATATCCACCGAGGCTTTCAACTTTTTTATGCAATTCTTTAAAATAAGGTGTCAATTTATTACTCCAAATATAGTACCATTAAATTTCATAATCACGCTATTTTTATTATATATGAGCTACTTATCAATACCATACAAGTCCAGTATAAATACAGTAAAAGCCATTGAAACTATAAAAAAGATGCATATTCAGACATAAAAAAATTTCTTAGGCGTTAAAAATCTTGATGTCATTAAAATTTTTATCAGTTTAGAAGCTATGCTTACTGTTAGTTAACCTTTGATATTATTAAATTTTATATTTGCCAGCACATCTATCTAGTGATGGGATTTTTCTAGATCATAATTATATGCGAGATAGTCCGAAGCATAAAAAGAATGAATTTTTTCTATATGCAATTTCTTGATCTTAATATCATATTTTGGTGATACATTCATTCTCTTAGATGGTAGCTCTATAGATAAACCTAATTTCTGATTTATACGATTTATTGCAAATTTTAACCCATCCTCAAATCTAAATATCTCACAACCCAGAGTTGCAAACTCAGATTGAGGGCGGAAATGATTATCACGATATCCTCTATTTTTTTTAGCTCGGTATAAAGAATAGTCCAACCACAAGCCAAATCCCATTACTTTTGATCGATGGAGGCCTGGCTTTCGACATTGATAACGATATTCAGATATAATTCGGTCAACTGGGTCTCTTATTATCATAAACACATAATCAAAGCGCGTATTTATAATATTACTATGTATCAAAGCCTCGTGGGCATGACGCTCTGAAACAATTTTTTTATTTTCTCTAAATCCTCTATCAAATGTTATCGACCCAACTTTCTCCAGTGCCGCAGATAAGCTGGTACCACCTGTCTTGGGGACGTGGATAAACAAAATTCTTTTTCCTGATATTTCAAATATTGGAATTGCTTCAACTCTCGTGGATATTAATTTTATAATTATTTCAATACATTGGAACAAACTAATGTCAAGTAATAGTAACTTACGAAATATCAAATTTTTTGACACATAATAACCATCAATAAAATATTCACTTTTTGTATTTTCTAGGCCCAATTTATAATATCTTAAAATACCTACTAACGCCAAAATTCTTAAGAAATTGTTATGACATTAGTTAAAATTAACTAGTTATATTTTTGGTTGCGTTATGTTATGTTATCATATAACATATTTTTTTATAATACTTATGAAAATTCAGGAATAAGTGGGTCTTAAACTTTATAAATATTATTCACTCTAGTTTTCAGGAAAGTTCGGTCATTAATATGAATTTTAACATCAAAATTCATTTATAACTATGTTAGAAAAACGTATTCCTATTACTCTATTAACAGGCTTTCTTGGAGCAGGGAAAACAACTTTGCTAAATGCCGTTTTAATAAATAATTCTGCCAGGCGGGTTGCAGTAATTGTAAATGAATTCGGGGAAGCTGGTCTCGACCATGATTTAATAGAAAAAAGTAGTGAAGAAATTATATTAATGAGTTCTGGCTGCTTATGCTGTTCTGTTCGTGGCGATTTATCTAAAACAATATCAGATCTTTTCAGGCGAAAAAGTTTAGGTGAAATTTCTTTTGAACGCATTGTCATTGAAACTACTGGATTGGCAGATCCCGGCCCAATTATTCAAACATTATTTGTTGATCTTTTTCTTGCAAATAACACTCGAATGGATGGCATTGTAACTGTTGTTGATGCTGTTAATGGCTTTGCAACTCTTAACGCACAATTTGAAGCAGTATCTCAAGCCGGAATTGCTGATTTAATTATTCTAAGTAAAATTGATCTTGTAAGTCAGTATGAAATAACCAAATTAAAAAATCGTTTGCGCAGTCTAAATTCAAGTGCGCAAATAAATCACTCTAAATTTGGCCAAGGCATAAGCGATACACTATGGGGACTAAGTGCTCTTCATGAAAAGGCAACAGAAAAGGAGGCCTTGAATTGGGTAGTAGGAAAAAATCCAAAATTTGAAGCCTTAACTAACCTATCTGGGCTTTCTCCCGCAAAAAAAATCTCAGTGGCGCCACCAACTCACGATCTTAGAATTGGATCTGCTTCCATAATTCTAGAGGAACCTATTCCTGAAGCTATATTTGATATTTGGCTTGATACATTAATAGCCATTCGTGGGCCTGACATTCTTCGAATAAAAGGTATTTTATTTATTGAGGGCATCGAAGACCCATTTGTTATTCATGGGGTTCAACATATTTTTAATCCACCTGTACAACTGAAAGGCTGGAAAAAAGAAGATCAACGTTCGCGACTTGTAATAATTGCGCGTGATCTATCTCAAGCAGAGCTTCAAAGAAGTCTTGAAATGTTACGTGCTTATGAAAACAAATAGTAATTTAGGTAATACTAATCTGAAACGTAAACGTCGAAATGAAAATCCAATATTGGATTATGACAGGCTTCCAAAAGAACTGCGCAGATGGATTGCAAATGCTGAATTACCTTGGCGACCTAAATCTGTTCTAAAGGCTTACGAACGTGCGTATTCAAGAACTGGTAACAGCAAAAAAGCCATGAATGAATTAACACGCATACAAAATCACCTCGTATCAAAAGATACAGCCCATATTTGGGGAAAAAATCACCCCAATGCAAAATAGAATTAATTAACAATTTCTTAATTCAGAGTTAAATTTATTTTAGGCGTAAGTATATATTCAATTTTTTAAACGAGACAATCAAAAGCGACCAATATTTAGGTCGTATTTGAATTAGACATATACAAAAATATTAACTTCTTTTTAATTAAAATTAAAATTCAAAGAGGCTTATATGAAAGACTGTTTAACCTTACCAGGCGGTCTTCTGACCGCGGAACAAAAAGAGGCATATTGGAACGATGGGTATCTTTTCCCAATCAGTGTTGCGAATGCATCACAATCAAATAATTGGCGTAATTCCTTAGAGAAAATTGAACAAGATTGGCTAGACAATGGCCTGAAATTACCACTCAACACATACAAACGCGTTAATGCACAAGTGGTTATGCCCTTAGCCTGTGAAATTGGATTACATGCTCCAATTCTTGATGCAGTTGAAGGAATACTTGGCCCTGATGTAATGTTATACTCTGTAGAGTTTCTAACCAAAGAAGCACATACTAAGCACGTCGTGACCATGCATCAAGATCTTGCATATTGGGGGATGGGAGACATGGACAATATTCTTACAGCGTGGCTAGCATTGTCACCAGCAACAACTGCATCAGGTTGTATGGACTTTGTTTGTGGAAGTCATAGAAATGAAATTTTGGCTCACGAAGACAGTTTTGATGAACATAATCTTTTGTCACGTGGTCAAGAAATAAAAGTTGATGTAGCAGATTCAGATAAAGTTTCTGTAGAGCTAAATCCTGGCAACATAAGTTTACACCATGGTCTTACTATCCATGGGTCCGGACCAAATAAGTCAGATGATCGCCGTATAGGCGTGGCAATTAGATATGTCTCTGCCAAAATGCGCAAAGCCGGTGGTGTTAAAGATTACGCAATTTCAGCAAGGGGTACATATAACGATAATAGTTTTACTACTTACAACCCACCTACTTCATTATTTGATGCCAACAGTATGGCATTGTATGAAGAAATAAGAGCAGAACAAGCTAAGGTTATGATGGCAGGTGCGCAAAAGGGTAGTGCTATATATTAATATGTAATATTTGCTTTTATAAAGCACTGTACAGCTGTTTTTCCATCAACTTTTACTTCAACACAATCTCCGAGTTGAACTTTGTATAATCCAAGAGCAGTCCCACCCAAGATAATATTATCAGCCGTCATTTTTAAATCATGACTCGACAAATGAGTTTTAAGCCAATTTATAGAAGATTTTGGTCCACCTTTCATTGGCCAAAGTTCACCAGTATCTATTACAGATCCATTTACTTCTAAAGATAACAGAGATGATTCATTATATCCCTCTGGTGAATTTCACCAATTCTTATTTGAAATAATGATACCTTTATTCAGTCCATTATTGGCAATCAATTCTGATAATGATTTTTTTGCTGCTCGAAAAACAAAATTGTGTAATTCAATTATTGGATAGACAGATATTATTTTGTCATTTTCGCCAATTTCAATCGCCATCTCTGCTTCAATTGCCAGATTTAAGAAATTATTAGCGTTTAAAATTACACCACTTTGATGAACTTCAATGTCAAATAAGGTTCCTCGAATTGGACCTTTCATACCAAAAAGTCTGGTTGTTCCTCGACCTGTACATCCAACTTTATAACCAATTACTTTTTCACCTTCATTCGACCTTAAACCAACTACTGCATCCTGAATTGCATAAGCTTCATCAATAGTTAGTTCAAAACTTTCTTCACCAAAACAAGTACCAGGATTTACCTGCCTATAGTCGCCGAGTTGATTTTTGCTAAATCATCTAAGTTATTCATAACTTTCATGCAGCCTTTTTTATTCGACCTAAAAAGAGGCCTTGAAAAATTATGTATATTCTAAATTATTAAAGCCATAATAAATTATTTATTCAAGGATTTGCTTAAATACAATTCTTCAAAGGCTAAATATAGGTGATGTTAAATTATGTTCTAGAGTAATAGAAAATCTAATTACTCACGTTTCATTACTGGCGTAACTTCTAGGTGCCCCATTTCTAAAATTGGATCAAATGCTGCATCTAAAGCCTCAAAAGTATCAGCCTCACATACAATGAACAAAGTATGCTCTAGTCTATTTGAATATTGGGCGTGTACCTTTACACCGTGATCGCCAAGGTTAGCTAATGTTTCCTTGAAGAGTGGGCCTTTTTCAGGGTCATGCGTTTGGCATGTAGAATAATCATGTGAAGACTGAACCATAAATAACATTATTAATTTCCTTTCTTTAATCGAATTAAAAAGTACAGATTTTTATACAGAGCTGTAAAGCAGATCTCCACTTAATGGGATTGTATGTTTATTATCCTCATCATACTCTTGCAATAAGTGTCGCTGATCATCTAACCATTTTACACCATCAGAAGCATCTTGTTTTAATATACCTGCATCCCTAATTACAATCGCATGAAGCTCATCACCAGATCGCATTAGATGAAATATACGATGTTTTTTTTCGTTAAAAGACGTTAGATTCACTACAAATTCATCAAAACATTCAGACTTCGGTTTAAATCTTATAATCGATAGTTTCTGCATATTTACCTCCATTGGTATCAAAGTCAGACTGCCAGATAATATATCCATCCGCAAACTTTTTCTCCATAATTGCGGTATATCTAGTAGCAATCAAATCTGAGATAAAAACCACTCTCAATTTAAGACTTCTTTTACCATTGCTAAGGTTATTATAGTATAATGATAATATTATTATAATTATTGATATTACATTACGTAATTCTTCACATCATAGATATATTATGCAGAAATTAAATTAAAATTCAATTCAGGGAGAGCATAAATGCCCGATACAATAATTAGTTTTACAACAATCGAATATCCTAACCAAGAAATGATGGATAAAGGACATGAAATATTTGAAAAAGAAATGTCTTCACTCGCTAATAAGCTGAGGCCGCAAGGAATGATCAAATTCCACTCGAGCCGTCTATTTCTCCCTGAAGGGAAATTAATGATGGGCAACTGGCTTGAATATAAAGACATGGCTGCATTCGAAGTTTGCAACAAAATCTGGGAAAAAAACGGTGAAGAGTTTTTTGAAAAGTATGGTGAAATAATGGCAGACGTAAAAATTACAGCTTACCGTGGCCAGGTCGTTCTCGATTGGTCTTAAACCTTACTGAAAGTTTATCATTTTTAAATTTTTCTAACCATTCATGCGAAAGCTTTAAATTTTAGCGAGAAAAACTTATATCTCTATATAATATTGAAAGGCCTTGGGCGGCCCATTTAACTCCATTTCTATATGCAAGTTTGTATAAAAATTCTGCTCTTGTTAGATCTTTTGGCATGGCTTCCCCAAAACGATATAGCGTAGCAAACGCAAAAGTCGCAGCTGCGTATCCTAAATCGTGTGAATGTTTTATGTCACTGATTGCTTTTTCATAGGATCCAGATCTTAGATAGCCCCTTGCCCTTAAAAGATAATACCTACCTATATTATAATCTTGTATTTCGATTGACTTGGTACATGCTTCTATTAACTCTAAAAATTGTAGATCTTCAAATTTAATGGGCATAGTTTTTTTGAGGGGATCCGCTTCCAATGATCCAAGAATATCGCATTTTTCAAGAGCAGTAACTCTACATGCAAATGCAATAAATATCACAACTATAATAATGTGCATCATTTCAATCCAATCGAAACACTTTTGCCTCTTTAGAGATGGTATTATATGCCACAAATTCTCCACTACTTACTGATGCACCCGTAATAGCACTGATAGTTACCTGATGTGTTATCAGCAAAGTCACCCCCTCTTTGAATTCTTCAAATCTTGAGTTTAATTGTCGTAATGTTTTAGCTTTATCTGCATAGCTTTGAAAAAAAGAATTCAATCCTGAAAAGGTTTCCCACTTACCTAGATCCATAAGTTCCGCAGTTTCCCTACAACGACACCACTCGCTTGATAATATCTGATTAAAGCGGAAACCACTTTTAATGATTGCCGCACCAATAGCTTGCGCTTGCGCCTTACCTCTTTTGTTTAAATTTCTTTGACTATTACAATTATTTATTGCGAAATTAATAGGGTCCCCAAAACCAGGTGCAAGAGCATGGCGCATGAACAAAACATTAGCGTTTACATCTAATATTGAATCTCTAAGTTTATTCTGGCTTTCAGCAACAACTTGATTAGAGAGCAGTAAAAATATTACAATTTTGGTGATACGATTAATCATAGCACTACATTAAACGTAGATTATATATGCTCAATAAATAGTTTTAGATATAGTATGTTCACTTCATGTTAAAAATACATTCTAATGAATAATCAATGCTATATTTAGAGACCAGTTACTATGAAAATATATAGATATATTAAAATTAAATGCTACTTATAATATAAAGGATATTATATCTGCTTCACATTATTAATATTTAAACTACTGCGGAGAATCTGGTGGACATATCCCAATCCACCTAAAGCCTCAACGTAGGATTCCTTACTGAGGTATATATAATACACAGTCACATCACGGATCTTTCTACAATGCACCATTATCTATTATGAGGTCATGCTAAGCCAGTAAAATCCTAGATCTTGTTATATTATTGTTTTTAATTGTAAAATCCTTCAAAATTTTATTCGATTATTACCAATGGTTGATACAAGAGGCTGAAGTTGCTCTTCATAGACTTTCCACTTTTCTTTTGATGTATTGTATAAAGGTTTACGTACTTGGCTTACACTCGCAGTTCGCACTCTGCGTTTAGATCTATAAAACTCGAGACAATTCTCGTCCCATTCTAAACCACAAAATGAAATAATTTTACGCGCCTCAATATCAATATCATCCACTAGATTTTCATAATGCACAGTGTGAAAACTACCCTCTGGAAGTAAAGCTTTCCAATGGTTCATTAATCTCACATAATTATTGAAGAACCGTCCAAGCTCTACTTGATCATAACTGTGCAGCTGGCTACGGCCAAACAATCTCGTGAAATTTGAAAGGCACGTATCAAAAGGATTTCGTGCTATGTGTATAATCTTTGCATTTGGCATAAGAGCATGGACCAAGCCAATAAGTTGAAAATTCGCAGGCATTTTATCAACAACATGGGACATATCTTGAGCAAGCTCTTTTGTATAGTTCAGATAACTCTCAATTTTACGAGTAATTTCCACTGTGTCGTGATTAAAACTCTTATTCAAAATATCAAGATTATGCCCCTTCATAAATAATGATCTTAATTGATGTAATTCGCCTGCCCCCATAATTTTTGGGTGAGAGTCTAAAATAGACTCGGTTAATGTTGTACCAGAGCGTGGCATACCGACGACAAATATTGATTGATCTGATAAAACAGCACTTTTACGTAATTTTAAAATCATTTCCTTATCAAAAGATTTTATCATCTCATCTGTACTTTTATCTAAAGCATCTGCGTCATATTTAATAATTCCACGTTTTTTGTTTGCTCCCTTTTCAAAATGTTTGAAAGCATTTTCATATTGCTTCAAATCATCATATGCCTTTCCAATTGCATAATGAAAACCAATAGCTTTTTCTGAATTAAATTCATCCACATTTGGCAACTCAGCCTCGAGTGCCAAAAATGCAGGATTGTCTGCTGTCATTTTATCTAAGCGAACAAGCGCGCAATGTGCATTTATAATTTCGGATGATATTTCTGATACTTCTTGAAAAATAGTTCGGGCTTTATCAAAATCACCTTGCTCCATATGTAAGTGACCAATTTCCATTTTACTGGCGTACATATCTGGTTTTATTTCTATTGATTTTCCATAATGTATAAAGCCTGATTCAATATCTCCAAGATCAGCCTTCGCTTTGCCAATTTGATAATGTGCAAGTGCACTTTCAGGCTTTATGCGCAACGCTTTCTCAGCTTCAATCAAAGAAAGTTGTGGTTGCCCTTTCTTATACATCACTTTGGATAAACCTAAGTAAGCATCCGGTTCATCTTCACTTGTCGATATACTATTTCTAAAAGCGACTTCAGCAGCGTCAAGATCGTTGTCAAGAAGAGCAATCTTGCCTATGTTATTTTGCAGCTTTGGATCATTTGGTTGTAGTTTTATAGCAGAATTTGCTATTTCTCTTGCATCAGATAAATTTTCATTCTGTATGAGGGCTATTATAAGATTATTGGAAAATTCCATTGATGATGGGTTAACATTCAAAGCTGCTCGATAAAATTTAATTGCTTCTTCGTATTCTTCATTATCAAATGCAATGCTTCCAAGATTATTTAGTGCCGGATCATAATCTGGATTTAATGAAATTGCCCTTCTTTGAGAAGCTTCCGCCTCAATAAGATCTTCACAGTCATAGAAAGCAAGTCCAAGATTAGAATGTGCACTCGCCTTACTAGGGTTTGCTTTTACAGCTCTTTTCCCAATCTCAATCGCTTTCTCAGGTTTATTTACTTTACGTAATACCTCGACAAAATTACTTAAAAACTCTGGATTATTAGGCTGTAACCTTATCGCTTCTGACATGGCCTTTGAAGCGGCTTCGTATTGATTTGTATTTGCAGCAATCACCCCTAGCATATGATGCGAATGTGCATGAGTAGGATCCGCTTTAATTATTTTTGAAAAAATCAATAGAGCTTTTTTGAGGGCCCCGTTTTGATAATCTGACATGCCTGCATTATAAGCATCAGGAATTGAAATCTGGCGTATTTGATTCAACTTAATTTTCTCCTCGTGATATAACAATTTATTTGATGCAAATTATGAATATCACAATCACATATATTTAACATTTATAAATATAGTTATTATTTTAGGTAAGTTTATTTTCATTAAATGTTTTTTAACAGATTTAGAACGACCACCTCAAGCCAGCATTTATGGATGTGGATTCAGAAATTTTTCTTTCTGCGCCAAACTTGAACTGACCGTTTACACTTACTGGAATTTTGTATTCAAATGTCAAACTTTTCCCTGAATAATCAGAAAGTGTTGTTGCAAGATTTTTTTCTTCGCTTCCAATTGTGATGTTCATAGTCTCGTCACCAGACATATTTCTTGTCACAGCACTCAAACCTGCTGTGAATATAGCACCCTTTCTAAGCTTAAAGACTGCTTCAATGCCAATTTTATTTTCCAGAGATATAATATCACGCTCAGCAATTGTGGCATTTGCAGATGAGTTTGTTTCAGTATAACTGTCATTTATTTGTTTACTGTAACGCGTTGATCCGAACAATTGTAGATCAGTGGAGTTTGATAGTTCAAAGTTACGTTTCAAACCAAGGTGAGCAGTTGTAAAATTACTATTGAAAATTGATTTGGCATCCTCACTTCCAATAATTTTACGATCATTATACGTTTTTGAAATACCATACCCCAAGCCAGTTTCTACATAGTAATTATTAAAGCTCTTACCTAATGTGTATCCCACAAAATAACCTTGTGTACCGGCACTATTTGGCAATGATTCACCTTTTGAGATAAATTGTCCTGCGCCAGCAGCCACCCAAACTCCAGCAGATGTAAATCCACCAAATCCGACAGTAGCGCTATTTGTTGAAATCTCAGTATCATTTGCACCATTACTTCCTACAAACCCTGATCGATCTCGAGAGGTTGTAATGAAAGGCTCAATTGTTGATATATCTTTTTTAGAACATTCCGTATTATAGGCTAAATAATCATCAATTATTAATTTGGGTGTTGCGCATGTTGCGCTCAGTTCATTAAGAAGGTTACCAAAAATCGGAACTGCCATGCTTGATGTGTCCATATCTGCAGAATTAATTGAAATACTACTCCAAGAGTATGAAGGGTATTCATCACTGCCTTTAGTTGTCCATGCACCTGAATATTCATTTGTATTGGTGTCAAATTCTCCCACTTCAATATTTTCATCTTCAAAGTTAAACACCGCACTTTGACCAGTTGCATCAATTGTTACATCATGCTTGTTTACATGTATAAGACCTGTAACATCATCATCAGCAGTTAATTTCAATGTACCCGTGCCATCTTTTAAGTAGATTGAATAAGATCCTTCATCAGCAGTAGTTATTGTGCCAACATCAGATATGGTTCCATTCATATTATTCACAAATATACCACTGACAATTCCACCAGTTTGATTATTGGTTATATCTATATTACCAGTGTTACTTATCGTTCCGCCAACTTCTAGAGTGTCCACGTATATACCAGCTGCATAAACATCTAAAGATGGTGCTATTCTTTCTAGGGATATACTTTGGCCCAGTACTTCTAACTGCTCACCCACAGTCACTTTAATATCTCCACTATTTATAATTGAACCACTAGAACTCACCGTACCTACATTAATACCGAATGCAAAAGCAGAAGCAGAAGCAGAAGAAGAAGCATCAGCAGAGGCATCAATAGTGCCAGAGTTCGAAATCGATCCGCCAGATTCAAGTGTTTTCACATTAATACCAAATGCGTTAGCTACTGCAGTCTCAGAAGCATCAGCATCTGCTTCAATAGTTCCAGAGTTCGTGATCGACCCGCCAGATGCAAGCGTACCTACATTAATACCATATGCAGAAGCAGAAGAAGAAGAAGCATAAGCATCTGCTTCAATCGAACCGGAATTCAAGATTGATCCACCGTCACCTATTGTATCTACAAAAATACCCTCAGCATACTTAGGGTTAGTATCAGTACCTACAAATATACCATCACTCGAACCTGTACCATTGTTTTTAATTGTGGCTGTGAGTGTTCCATCAACATAGATACCATGAGCATTACTCTCAGCATTTGCAGATATATTTCCGCTATTATCAATGTTGCCAGCTGCGTCACCTACATAAATGCCATATGCAGTGGCAAAAGCAGTGGCAGAAGAAGAAGAAGCTTCTGCATCTGCATCAATAGTGCCAGAGTTCGTGATCGACCCGCCAGATGCAAGCGTACCTACATTAATACCATATGCAGAAGCAGAAGAAGAAGCATCAGCAGAGGCATAAATAGTGCCAGAGTTCGAAATCGATCCGCCAAGCGTACCTACATTAATACCGAATGCAAAAGCAGAAGCAGAAGAAGAAGCATCAGCAGAGGCATCAATAGTGCCAGAGTTCGAAATCGATCCGCCAGATTCAAGTGTTTTCACATTAATACCAAATGCGTTAGCTACTGCAGTCTCAGAAGCATCAGCAGAGGCATCAATAGTGCCAGAGTTCGAAATCGATCCGCCAGATTCAAGTGTTTTCACATTAATACCAAATGCGTTAGCTACTGCAGTCTCAGAAGCATCAGCATCTGCTTCAATA
>Ga0209632_10000937_pt1 | contig 30144 bp, 33 predicted proteins | sample COG_10_FD_184754 | JGI IMG/M metagenome (GOLD analysis project Ga0209632, IMG submission 184754) | Pelagic Microbial community sample from North Sea - COGITO 998_met_10 (SPAdes) (version 2) | ecosystem: Environmental > Aquatic > Marine > Neritic zone/Coastal water | place: Helgoland, sampling... | reverse complement strand
TACCCCCGGAGCTTTATTGCATCATCTGAGTTTAGCGGCGGGCTTCCCATATTTCCCATGATTTGCTGCATATACGTATTCATAATTTGCTCCTTCTCTACCTTTTCTTGAACCGTAATTTCAGTATATTCCAATCTAAGTTTCGAAAGCTCTTCGCAAAGTTGAGCTGGATTACCAATATCCTGCTTCTCTGATAACATCAATCTTGCTTGAGCTGTTGCTGTTTCGGCAATCTTATCCCGAATTTGCTGCCTCAAACTTCTATATTTATCCATTGACTCCTGGAGTTGAATGCAAAACGTCCTTGTCGTTGTAGTGTTGTTAGTGAGAATATCCATGTTTTATTTTTATATTGATTTAGTTAATGGCTAATAAACAAATCAATTTAAAAAAAATATTGGGATTTATTATTATTTTAAACGATGTGCTTTTATTGAAGCATATATGTTACCCAACCCTTGCTCGTAAAATATCTAATACCATCCTTTACGCGCTTAAAATTGTTATCGCGATTTTCTGATTCCGCAATAGGAAAGTGGTACCATGTCTTTTCTTCTTTATTAATACAAGTAATCCAATTATCGCGATTAAGAGAACTCCAATTTACACTGTCTACAGTGACAATATCACACTCGACTGAAATCTTTTCAATTGTTGCACTATTTGTTTTAGCACGTTCCTTCATCATCTGCTCGACATCATAAGTCAATTCTCCGATAAGTCCTACTGTGGCCATTTTTACTATATCTATTTATGAAAACAATAAAGGGTTGGCTTCCTAGATCAATTTAAAAAAAAATAAGGTTTTTTTGAATTTTTGATATTTTTTGGTTTTGTTTATGCTTCCAATACGAACCCATTAGCTAAAAGTAGAAGTGTCTCCATCTTGGTAATCTCATCCCTAACATCCCATTCCGCATCAATGTCCTTCGGGTTTTCTGCTGTCTCGAGTTTGCTGAGTTCTGTCTCTAAAACCGGAATACGTTCCCGAATTATTTTCATTTCATTTGGTGTCATATTAGAAGCCAATGTTTGCCACAAATCCGGAATACGCTCTCGAATTATAACCTTTTCTTGGGGTGACAGATGTAAGAGGTGTGTGAGTGAAGTTTCCATAATATTGAAACTTGTTGTATGGAAGAATACTACAATAAGTTTTCAAGATCAATTTAAAAAAAAATTAGGGGTTTTTTATTTATTATTTTTTTTAATTTTTATTTAATTATTCATTTTTTTATTAAACCAATCCCCTCCAACAATATAGGAAATATAAGCTTCTTTAATTTTAATATAAGGTTTCGTATCAGTCTTCTGTGGCCAACATTTTGGAGTAGCCTGTCTCGCTCTAATTCTTTGGCGAAGTCTTGCCAATTTTGATTCATTTTTACATTTTGATATAATTGAAGGAAAATATTTAAGAGCGTTTCGACCTGGCCACGCCGGAAGTTTAGTTCCGCAACTGTTTTCTGCTCGCATTTCCAATTTACTTTTCTCATTTTTCAAATTTTTCCATGCAATTAACTGCTCTTTTTGTTTTGGCCATAGCTTCCAAAACTCCTCCGCTGAGGCGTGGTCGAAAAGAACTGGATTGACAGCGGTGATACTCGGGACCGGGTCTTTCGGGCGCCTCCACGTTGTCTTATATGTATCCCAATTCAAAAAGAAAGACTTTCCATTTTGAAAACCACACAGCACCCAACCAGTCATCGCTTCAAATGCTCTTGTATTTTCATCTTTCGACTCGAAATCATCAGATGGTGATTCTTCGTCAGATTCCTCATCAGATTCATCATAAAGTTTGAGGATTGTGTAATCATTCTTATCTTTCGACCATACACCTTCACCAATCTTCATTTCTTTCCCATTTTTAATAACCATTATATCACCCGACGGAATCTGAACCCAACAAATCTTCTGAGGTCCTTTAAAGTCTGGAATTATTTCCCTGATTTTGCAACGCCATGCTGCCGATTTAGAAAGGTTGTACTTAATCTCCTTCTTAGTCTTAGAGAGACGCTTCTCCTCCTTTTCAACTTCTTTTAACTTTGCAATAAGTTGCTTATATTCAGCATCGTTCTTTTGGATAGCCGCCTCAGTCCGGTTCAACTGTTTTGTCAAACGTTCATGTTTATTGACCTCTATATTGTAAATCTTCTTCAGCTTCTTCTTTTTCAGAGCATCATTCGCTCTATTCAGTTGTGTTTCAATCTGACGCAGCGTCATATTTCCATAGTTAGTAGCAACAGCTGCCATAGTTATATCAGTTACTTTAAAACTAGTATGTAAGTGTATGTTATATGGGAGAGTTCTAGAATAAGTTTTCCAGTTCAATTTAAAAAAAAGTTAGAGGTGGATTTTTTTGGATTTTTTTGGATTTTTTTGGATTTTTTTGGATTTTTTTGATGTTTATGGGGCAGAAAGAATGACGTTTTTGACAAATTCTTTAGACCTAAAATAAAAGGCGACTGTCTTATTGGGTCCACCAGCTCCTTTTGTTCTGCCCTGAATATATTTCCCATTCACAGTGTTACTAATATATGTTGGTTCCCCCTTCGCCAATTGACATATGCCATTGGTATTATAGTGGTTTATTATTGTATTGTAATCTACCTTAAATTGCGCGTATTCCGGGCATTCAGAATTGAAGAGATATGAGTGAAGAAAGGTGATATTGTCACCATCGCGGAAGTAAGATATAAATAGCAAATTATCGGTCTTTTTCTTTAATGCCGAATTTTCCCATGTATCTACCGATTTTAGTCGGCTAAAAGGTCGCTGTTTATCATGCTTCAATCCACGGGTAGTTATGGCGATTGTTTCCTTAGGGGAAAATACCCCATTTGCCAGTTTTTTTACTGGAAAAAGCTTCAATTCACCATCACTGCAATCTAAACACGCTGAACTATTGGGAATTCCCAATAGCGTTTCTAGACGCTGCCCCACATCTCCTTTATTGGAAATACGCGGAAAATTATGAGAAGTTCCACGTATAGCATTGTCGAATACCGTCTTTACTGCAAATAAGCTAGGGCGGGTAGTCATACTAATATAGAACAGTATATACAATTTATATGAACTAAATTATGAGTATTAAGATATCAATTTTATATTTCAAATATATAACAAGGAATACATATCTATATCTTGACATTCTTATGATAATATAAGCTATTATTACTGGTTATATCTTGACAAATATATAACGGATATCTTGACAAATATATAACGGATATCTTGACAAATATATAACGGATATCTTGACAAATATATAACGGATATCTTGACAAATATATAACGGATATCTTGACAAATATATAACGGATATCTTGACATATATGGTCAAAACAACTATAAAACAAGGATACCTATATATTATCTGATACAATGTCAAGATATATCTTATCATATATTATCATACATCTTGCCATATATCTTGCCATACATCTTGCCATACATCTTGACATATATGATCAAAAACAACTATAAAACAAGGATATATATTGATGATATAATGGCAAGATATTATGTCAAGATACGATTTTTTACTCCATTTTGTCTTATACGAAAATAAAATTGATTTTTTTTCCACACTGATAATCCAGTATCATTGAAACACTATAACAACCCACAATCATACACTCAAACACTATGTCTACCATGATGCTGTCTCTATTCAACACTTCCGACGATGCTATTCGTGCATCGAACGTGGAACTCATCTCAAACTGTATTACCCATATCGGTATGAAGTTAACTGATGAACTCCGTGCTAGTATACAAGACTTCGTAGCTAATATCCCCATCGCCGCCGTTACGGTAAGGAAGACGGGTAAGAAGGCTGGGAAGAAGCTGAGCGAAGAGCAACTGCGCGAGCGCGAGTCTAAGAAGGCCGAAAAGGCTGCTCTTAAGGCTGCTCTTAAGGCTAAGAAGGCTGAGGAGAAGGCTGCGGCGACGGCAGCTAAGGCTGCGGCGAAGGCTAAGAAGGCTGAGGAGGACGCTGCTAAGAAAGCCGCTGCCAAAGGTTGGACTACGAAGGAGATACAAGATACTGATGGCAACATTATGAAGGGTATTAATAAATCTAGTCTGCGCGTTGCGAAGCCAAAGTCTGCCCCTCGCGGCGAGTGGCCTAAGAATCAAATTTGGATGAAGGTTCCCAACAATTGGACAGAGGAAGGTAAGGCTCGATTTAAGGAACTCTATGGAGAGCCGTATGATATGAGTTCTGAGAAGAAACAGTCAGATACTTCTAGTATGCCAGATATGACTGCGGTTTTGGCTGCGGCTGCTGAGCCAGTTGCTGAGACGGCTGCTGAGCCAGTTGCTGAGACGGCTGCTGAGCCAGTTGCTGAGACGGCTGCTGAGCCAGTTGCTGAGAATGAGGTTGTCGTCGCGACCGAAACCAAGAATGATACACCAGTCATTGTTACCAAATCTAAAACTAGTGCGGCAGAGAAGAAAGCCGCTAAGAAGGCCGCGCTAGAGAAAAAGAAGAAGGCTATTGCCGAAAAGAAGAAGGCTGCTGCCGAGAAGAAGGCTGCTGAGGAGAAGGCTGCTGCCGAGAAGAAGGCTGCTGCCGAGAAGAAGGCTGCTGAGGAAGCCGAAGCTAAGAAGCAGGCTGAGACTGAGGCTGCCGAACTAGCTGAAATCACGCTATGTGAAGAAGCTGAGCTATGCTCTGAGAACGAGGAAGACGTTCCAGAAGAATGGTCACACGATAGTTACGAGGGCGAGGATACCATCTATAAGGATGATGATGGTGGTGTCTACCGCTACGATGATGAGCTTAATGATTACGAGTTGATTGGCTTCTACGACGAAGAGGCAGATGAATTGTCTTTCGACTAAAAAATAAAATAATAAAATAATAAAAATAATAAAAATAAAAAAAAGGGGTAAAACCTATTTTTTTTATTAAAATTTCACTATATTAATTAGTTGATGGAATTGCGGCACATGTTATACATTAAACGACTTACTAAATAAGCGATTAAACTGTTAAGTGTAGAAAGGAGGCAAAACCACATATTTTGGACTGACACACGTTTCTTTTGGAAAACAAGTGAAAGGCAACCGATAAATGCTGCGATAAAAGTCACTAAAAATATCAGTGCGAGAACATAAAAATAATAACAGTAATTTTGGTGCAGAGGACCTACTAGGGAATCTAAAAATGGCATCATTATAATATATATAATTATTTTATTTTTCTAGTTGAATTTTTAATTCGCTAATAAATTGCATATATAATTTTGCCAAATTCTTCTTTTTTTTCCCGTCTACTAATTTTCGCTGATATTTTTTTATTATTCTCTCTAAATTACTCACCTCATTTTCCTTTAATTTATCATCCATGCTAGTCCAACCTTTATAATTTTTAAATGGGTCCATTATTTCATTCATAAAAATATTTTTTTCTAAAGGATTCTTGTGTGCTTTATAACAACATTTACTATACAATTGTCGTTTTTCAATTTCAGCATGTTTAATTTCATTTGAAAATATTTGGTCAATTATGGAAAATGCCGATTTTAATAAAAGTATCATTCTTAAAGCTTCATTTTTCGTGTCGTAAGCAAATTTTATTTTCTTTTTTCTTAAAGCACAATTTTTTTTATTTTCATCATTACTTATTTCACATTGCAAATGATTTATCCTATTAGTAATATCCTTTAATCGAATAACATATTCTCTTCGTTTATTTTCGATTTTTTTTATGATAGAAAATACATTTAAATTATATATTGTTATATAACGATATCGTATTGTTCTTGGAACAACAAATTGATTTGTTTCCTTAATTTCTTTAATTTTATCTTTAATATTCGTCATTTTTTCTTCTACTTCACCCTCTATTTTATTCATATATTTCTTATCATTTTGCCTATTAGAAGACAATAAAAAATAACCAGAAGAAAATTCACACATTGATTGTAACTTATCATATTGATGAGCTGACGTTTTATGTGCTTCTGATTGAGCATCTAATTTTAAATAACTTACAATTGCTAAAAGAAATGCAATCATGGCAGAAATCCCCGATAATATCGTCATCCCTAATTCTGATTTTTCAACTACACTCGTTAAAACCGATGTTAATGATGATAAAAATATAGCAGGAAACATCAGATAATTTAATCTTGTTTCACAATAATATTTTGATTCCATGTAAATAAGTTTTTGACCACGAACATAAGTAGCTAAAATATCCATAGCGTATGAATAATATTCGCTTGTATCATAATACATTTTTTGTATACTTTTTTCAACGTCAAAATATGATACATAATTATAATAATTGCCGTTAGCCGTTATAGAATGAGCGTAATCAAAATCACAATTAACTTCTTCAATATCATTGCATTTTTTTGTTTCTTTATATAATAATAAACTTGGTTTACCTTTTAAATCAGAATTATGTTTCCATTTTTTAAATCCACGTTCTATATCATGGTTAGTTTTTTTTTTAATAAAAGATTTAAATTTTTTATAAACAGACATTTTTCTGGAAATCTGTTTAGTTTCGTGTTGAATTAAAGATAAATCATTTACAAATAAATTATTATTAGACATATCTATTTTAGTATTTGATATATCAGATATTTCGATTGTTATGTGTTCTGACATATAAAATAATTATATGTCAAAATATATTTTTTTTTACGCATTATTTTTTAATGCAAATTTTACAGGTATAGTATTTGCTAATTGTTTTTTTATATAAAACATATCCTTTTCTTTCGTTTTAGCATTTGCTTCCGGACCAATTATTTCTTTCACCATTTTCTGCCATTGATTTAATAAATCTTCATTTGATAAAAATAAAGGATTTTCTTCTTCCCATTTTTTCAATTGACATATTTGTTTTTTCTTTATATCTTGAATGGATTGCTCTATCTTTTTATGTTCATCGTCTTTTGTCCACATATTATCATCTTTCACATAAAATTGCATACGTTTAATATCACTACAATGTATTGGTCGTTCTGTTGGTTGCAAATCTTTTAATTGTTTTGTAAAAATATTAGTTATACCCTCTACATAACCGTGTTGCTGGGTATACATTAAATCTTCTAAAGATACATCTAAATTTTCTACAAACTCTTTTAAATTCATGGCATTTTTACATTGTTCATTTAAATAAACATTAATTGAAATATTATTGTTACCTATTCTCGGTATAATATCCTTATTTTCCTGAATAACCATTTGAATTAATTCATGTGATTTATTTAATTGTTGTTGTTGCTGTTTAATAATATTAAGTAACTCATTGAAATTATTATTTGAATCAGATGGTTTCTCAATTATTATATTTGCCTCTTCCTCTTCTATTATTTTAGCATTTTTACATTTATGCCTGGACAGCCCACTGGAAAATTTATATTGTTTACCACATGTTAAACAAGTCCATTTTGATTTTTTATGTTTTGACGTTTTACAATGTCGTTGATAGTCCTTTTTATCATATGTTATAAAATTACATCTTTTACAAAAAAAATTTGAATTCATTTATTACTCTAATATAATATAAAAATATTATTTTATATTGATTTTTAAAAAAATAAGTCACAAAAAAAAGTCCATTTTTTTCACTTTTTTCGAACTTTTTTTTTTCGTTTTTTTGCTAAAAAAGTGTCATTTTTTACGTTTAGACGAAGAATTCTATTTTTTTTTTTATCAAACTTTTTTTTATTATCATTTATCATTTGAATTTAAAAACTAAAAAAGCCGTTTTTGAATTGTTTCCTGTTCGGTTTTTTTCGATTTTGTTGAAAGTGACCAACACCAAACCATGTTTTTGCGTGATTTTTTTTGCAGCAATACATTCTCAATAAGAGGGGGTGTTATCGGTAAAAACCGGAGAAAAAACCGAGCCTATATATGCTAATAGCACAAAAAAAATAATTACTCATTTTACATGATGTTATGGTGTAAAAGGGTGTGTTATCATTTATTATCATTTTGTCATTTATGGTAAGGGTCAAATTTAGGGCGTTTCGTATAATTTAAACGACATTGTGGTAAGAGACGTCGTGGGCACACATATCGTTGAAAAAAAACTTTTCAAATCGCCTTTTTCAGCCATGTTTTTTACCCCTTTTTTTCAGCCTTTTTTCAGCGTTTTTCAGAGTTTTTCAGAGTTTTTCAGCGTTTTTTTCATTTTTTTTCATCAAACTTTTTTTTGATATTTTAGATGATAAATGGTTTAAATTGTATAATTCCGATAACGGTGTTGTGACTGAAGGGAAAGTTTGACGAATTTTTTTGAAAACTTTTTTGGAAAATCTATTTCAGGACATTTTAAAATGTCCCAAATTGAAATTCTTAAAAAACTTTTCAAAATTTTTTCTCAAACTTTTAGTTTATGATAATACACCAAAAATTTAATTATATAAATTTGCTAGGTATGAGACCATAAATACATAAAATAAGTTTGCTCAATTTTTTTTTTGAAAAAAACCTAAAAACGGCATATGGGGGACCATATAAGAAAAGTGGATTTTATTAAATTATGATTATAAAATATTTAAAAATATGCGTTTTTATTTTCGTTTTTTTTACATTTGTGATTATAAATGAGTTTAAATATTATGCAAGATTTATCAGAAAATTATGTAAAAAAACATGAAAATTCGGAGAATGAAAATATAATCATGCAAATTTTATTGAAATCTGGGTTTGTTTTAACGAAAGATATTTCAGAATTAGATGGAATTTTAATCCCGAGAGAACTTCTAATTAATGATAGTAAATATGAAATTGTAAGGGAATATTTAGCAAAATTAAAAAAACATGAATTATTTAGTAGTTCGTTTTTGACAAGTTTACATAAAGATGCTGATAAAAAGCAAAAATGGCCACTATTGAATCTGATAAGGCAAATATTAAAAGTAAATCATTATAGAATGAAACCTATAAGGAAATCAGATGGAAAAACAAAACTAGGAAAGAAAAAATATGTAAGATTTTTTTTAATAGAAAAATTAAAGGAAAAAACAGAAATAGAATTTTCTTTATAATAAGTTAAAAAGTATTGTTTTATTAACAATATAAATGAATACTAGAACGCAATTATTATTTGGTGCCAGTGCTGTTATTGGGATTGTTGGGCTATATTTTGCTTGGGAATTTTATTCTGGAAAAAAAGGTGGAAATGTTGCTTTAGAAGTTAATGATAAGGAACCTGAAAATGAAGTTATAAGTTAATAAAAATAAAAATGATAATATTTATTTTTATTATTATATGATATATGGCACAATTTATAATAGGATTTGCAGCAGGTGTATATATTGGCACACATTACAATTGTAGACCTGGATTAAGATTGGCATCAGATACATTAGAACAGTATTGTCCAAAACGTGAACCCGAGACAGATTACAAAGCTATTAATGGTATGGATGAGAATGAAAACGATAATGATGAAAAAAAAGAAAAAAATATTGAAATGTCTTCTGTAACTAGTAATTTAAAGAAGTGGTTTTAATATTTGTCTTTACGAAACCAATGATATGGTCCATCGCTATGAGTATCGTTTTCACACATTAATGTGATAGTATATTCTTTTAATGCTTCATTTACTGAGTTCCAAGTTAAATTATTAATTCTAATTTTCTTAAAAATATATAAATTATATAAATCATCTTCGGGTGTTTTCGGATTTAAATATTTTAAATCATCTTCCACCTGTTTTTTTTCAAATTCGATAATTTGTTTTTCAACTTTAGCATCGCCACCAATAATATTAATGAACCGTTTTAATTCGGGCAAGTCATCCATGGTAAATGAGTTAAATCTAACAGCATTCATATAAATATCCCACGAGGTAGAATAGACAGGTAAGACGTCGCGAAAATAGATAATATTATTTTGTAAATCTCTATGGACTATAGTTGGGGTAATTTTTATATCGGAATTATATTGACATAAACCAAGTAATATTAATACAAAGTTTTCCTTGAAATATTTAGCGGGTTTTATCATGCGTTTTTCACCATCCGCAAAAACAAGAATTTCATGAGACATTTTAAAATAATAAGTTATTATTTAAAAAAAAATCAATTTATTTTAGCCGAATGTGAGAATTGAACTCACGACCTCCGCATTACAAGTGCGATGCTCTACCACTAAGCTAATTCGGCATAATGTTATTATTGGTATATTTTTTAAGTATATTTTTTTTTAAGTATATTATCAATATTTATTTTTTATTGAATAAGGTCGGTATAGAATATGAATGTTCTTCGTGTATATCATTATTCCTAATTGTAGTTTTTGTAATTTTTTCATATTTTGCAATTATTTTTGGATTAACTATATTATTAACAATGTCATTATGGTTATAAACATTGTTTTCAGAGTCAATATAATAAATAATACCAGCAATATCTTGAGCCCAAACTTCTTTTTTTATATTTGATTTACTTGCAGTATTATTATCATTAGCTGAAATTTCACCATGGGGTATTCCTTTAATATGTGTTCCGCAAAATTTATCAGAATCTTTTTTTCGCCTGGTGCATTGTTGGCCATTTGCTCGCAAAGCACAACATCTTTCGTGAAAAGGAACAATATTTTTTACACGTTTTCTTTTTGTAAAATCTTCCTTTGTAATACATATAGCATCATAATCAAATATAAATTGCATAAGTTCTGTATATTGAGATTCATCCATAGTAATATTTTCATCAATATATTGTTTAATATTTATTTTGAATTTTTTTAAGTATGTGTTGCATTTCTGTGCTAGACGTTTTTCCATATTATATTTATTACTTTTTTATATTTAAATAATATTTCAATATAAAAAAAAATCAATTTAAAACAAATTATGATTTACCTTTTTTTTCAATTATGATAACTGGTGTTTTTGTTTTTGTTTTTGTTTTTGTTTTTGCTTTGGTGTTTTTGGGGGATATAATAACTGCGGGTTGTGGCGCAGGTGGGGCAGATGGGGCAGGTGACGCAGATTTAGTTGATTCTTTTGATTTAGATTTTGTTTTCGCAGTTTGTCTAGCTGCTATCCTGTCTCTTATTGTCATTTCTTTTTGCTTTTCTTCTTCTTGTCCGGTAGCCATTTTAAATATTTTTAATATATTTACAGCTGACTTTGCAGGAAAAAGATAACTATTTTGATGTGGTAACACCATAGTGAAGACAAATAAAGAATTAGTCCAAATCAACCAAAAAACGGTTTGACTTGGTTTTATATAATTGGGCATTAGTTTTGGAATTAATAATAATATAAAATTTATAAATAAGAAAAAACTAATAATTAAAAAAAATTTCATAATTTATATATTCTGTATATACTTTTTTTATATTATTATTCACTAATTATTTGCAATTGTTCAGTATTTTCAAAATGAAATACATTTCTATTTATATTACTAAATTTATTTTCATAATATATTAAAATACATCTAAATAAATGATAATTATTTTCAATTTCATGTTTAATTATAAAACAATTATTTAAATTATCATATGTGGAAAATAAATCAATAATATTATTTTTACTATAAATAGTTATTGGAAAATCTATTTTTTGAGTATGATTATATAAATATATTAAGTCAGGATGTGAATAAAATAATTCAAATACAGTAGAATGAATGGGTATATTTAATATAGACTGCATTTGAACAATTTCATATATTGTTGTCCAATATAAGATAGTATTGCTGTTATATTTATTAATTATATTGTCCTTCGCATGCGTATATTCATAAAATAAATAAAATAAATTATTTTTTTGTAAATAACCTTTTAATGTATTGTTTTTAAATGACAAATTATCTAAAATATTATCAATATTATTAAAAGTATTTGAAGTATTTTCTGTAAAATGAATATATAAGAATGTTGTAATATCAGTATTTTGTATTTTTTGTTTATATAATAAATAAGTTATGTATGGATAATCATTAATAATATTAATTTTGTATAAACAAATAAAAATAACAGAATCTTGATTTAAAATTATATTATCTACGTTATTAAAGTTTATATTTTGTGGGTAATTCATTAAAAAATCATTATATTTTTAATTATTATTTTCGCCGTATATTTTCTTTTATTTTTTCTTCTCTGGAATTTAAAATAAAATCACTTAGTTCGTTTATTAAATCTTTATTATTTTTAAAATAATTAGATAAAGACGATAAAAGATGTTTTTTGCTTAATGGAGCCTTTACTTTTTTTTTGGTATAAATAAGTTTTCCATCTTGAACATCGAAGCAGTCAATTTCGTTGTTTCTCATAGTTTCGACTAAAGCTGCTGTATAATTTTTTTTATCTTTACGTTTCTCTTTCATTATTTTTTGAAGTTGTTTGATTTCAGTATCTAAAGTTATCCATTTTTTTACATTATTTATAAGCGCTTGTTTATCAGACATTATTAATAAATCTATTTATAATAATTTTAAATAGATTTATTTAATTATAAATTCATCATGGCTACTTTAAAATCAACATAATGATCTTCGATAAGCATAGTTGTTTTTTTAAATTGTGTGAATTTTTTATAATCAAAAACCTTTGAATGAAAATATTTGTTGTAATATATTGATAGATATTTGTTAAATGTTTCTGTATTTTGGAGATAGTTTTCTGGAATATTTATTATATCAATAAAGATATTATCAGGAAAAACTATAAAGTTGTTTTTTTTATCTGTTACAGTTTTATAATTATGTGTGTTGCATAAATATTTTTTGTATATTTTTGGTGTAATAGAATTATTTTTATTGTTTCCGTGATATAATTTTTCAGAACAAGTCATATATTTTTTACATTTTTTTATTTTACCTCCTTTAATAATTGTATGTTGACATTGGCATCTAAAATAACTATAATTTTTGGTTACATGTAATTTAGGAAAAATGTTATTATTATTATTATTATCTTGTTTACATTTCATGAAATATGAATCAGAAGATATATTTGTTATATGAGAAATAATTTCATTTTCGGTATTCGTGTCTGCATTGGTTATTAAATACTGAGTTATGTTTGATTTTATTTTTGCTTTTGCCTGTTCTACCTTTAGTTTGTCTTGTTTTTCCTTCTTTTCCTTTTCTTTCTTTTCTTTTTCTACTTTTCGTTTATTTCGGTTGTCTAATATTTTTTTATGTTGTAGACAATATTTATTAGAGCAACCTTTTAAACATTTTTCTCCCTTTTTTTTACCAGATAAAAAAATGTAACCACATTTAAATGGTTTAAAAGCGAGTTTTTCAGGCCAATTTACGTAATCATATTTATTACATCCATCTCTATAAGGTAAAATACCATTTTGAATATTTCTGCAGTAAGGACATTTAATTTGGTTTTTTTTTAAACGATTAACTTCAAGATTATTATGATGTAATTTTTGTTTTTTAATTTCTTTCAATATTGACATATAATTAAAACTATGTTTACATTCTAAAGTAATATGTGATGAAGTTAAAGATTCATTAGATATTAAACAAACGTTTGTTTTATTATTTTCTTTTTTGTTAAGTGCTTCATATAATAATTTATTAAAATTTATTGTATTATTTTGCATAATATTAATAAAAATAAAAATATATCTTTATATTAATTAAATATGTCTAAACGATGGGGAACACCAACGTGGTTATTTTTACACACAATAGTTGAAAAAATATATAATGATGAATGTTATAAAAAAATGAGCAATGATGTTGTTAATATTATAGTTTTAATATTTAAAAATTTACCTTGTCCATTATGTAGAAATCATGCAGTTAGTTATATAAAAAAATATAATATTTATAATGTAAAAACAAAAGATGGAATGATAACATATTTATTTACATTTCATAATTGGGTAAATAAACGCGTGGGAAATGGTATAAAACAAAAAAGTATTTTGGATTTATACAAAAGAGCAAATACAGTTAATATTTGTAAATATTTTATTCAAGAGTTTTTTAAGTCAAATGCATTGTCAAAAGATTTTTTTCAATGGAAAAAGGATACATTAAAGTCTGAGATAAATAATTTTTTAGCTAAAAACAAACTTTATATAAAACCATGATAATTACATTATAAATGTTTGGTCACCCTGTTTACAACGAAAACGAGTTTTACCTAATTTACATTTTTTCATAGTATTTTCTTTACCAAAATATAAATATTCAGGACCGGGCCATTTAGTATTTAATATAATTTGTTGCCAAGTAAATCCTATAAATGCACCTAACGCTAAACCTTTTAAAACATCAGTAGGTTTATTACATTTATTTGATTGTCTAACCATTAAATCTATAGCAGCAATTATAACTAAAGAAATTAAGAATGACCATCCAACACTATTAGGATTAGAAAGAATACTTTGAAGAATATATGTGATTGTAAAGGCGTGGAATATAGCATGAGAACTTGGACCGGATAAGGTTGAATATTGTGCATTAAATGGGCCGTCAAATGTTAAACATTTTTCAACATAATTTAAACTATTTTCTCCAGCAACAACATCATCTGGGTCAGAAGCGCCACCGGCGCGTAAAAGTATACCTAATATAATTGCAATAAATAAACCGAAAAGCCATATAATAAATTTTACATGCCCGGCAAAAGCGCCTTCTAAAATGAAATAAAATGTTATAAATATGGGAGAAACAGATGCCGCGAACATAATAACATTTTTTGGATTAAATTTTATGGGAGAAGACATAATAATATATATATATGAATATATTTTTTGAAAATAAAATATATTCAATTAAACAAATATTAATTTAAAAACCTCGGTGATATTTTTCACAGGATGGAATACTATATTTGATAAATCAATATCAGGAAATTTTTCTAAAAATTTAGTATAATCTTTTAAATTTGATTCGGGAAAGATGAATGTTTTAATACCGGCTTTTAAACCACCTAATATTTTAAGTTCTAAACCACCTATTTCTGTAACGCAACCTTGTAGGTTAATTTCACCAGTAATGGCAATATCATTCTTTATTTTTTTATTATTAATAAGGCTAAAAATTGCACTTGTTATCGCTGTTCCAGCACTCGGACCATCTTTTGGAACAGCGCCTTCAGGACAATGAATATGTAAGCCACTATTTTTAGTTTTATCATTATTCTTTAAAAAGGTATTTTTTGTTTTTTTATCAGTTAGATTCCATGCGAGCGTTTTGGCTACGTTCATACTTTCCTTCATAACGTCACCCTGCATACCAGTTAATTTTAAATCTAATAAATTTGTCGCAGGATAATACGAACATTGTATGGGTATTATACCACCAACGCCTAGAGAATTTGCCCACAACCCGTTAATAACTCCTATTTGTGGAGTATTATGTATAATTTTTTTTACAATTTTATGTCTTTCTTTTAAATGACATTTTTCAATTTCAGTGTTTGTAATTTGAATAGGAAATGCGTTAATATCGGTAGTTTCTTTTAGTAAATTTAAATTAATTTCACTAATAATTTCAAATATAATTTCTTTTAATTTTCTAACGCCGGCTTCATTTGTATAACTATCAATAATAAATTTAATATTATCATCTGAAAATGAAATTATATTATCCATTCCCATATTTTTATACATTTCGGGTAATAAATACTTATGTACAATATTAATTTTATCATTAATTGTTAAATAATCAAATTTTACTCTATGTATTCTATCTAATAAAATTTTATCAATAACGGATACATCATTATATGAAAATACGAATAATATTTTACTAACATCCAAATCAATACCATTGAAATATTTATCTTGAAAATTTTCGTTTTGAGTGCTATCAATTAAATGAGTTAATATGCCGATAATTTCTTTCCCGTGTTCTGTTCGTGATACCTTATCTAATTCATCAATAAATATTATAGGATTCATGCATTTTTTTTCCATTAATATATCAACAATTCTCCCCCAAGTAGAACCAACATAAGTATAATTATGACCAGACAGGGTGCTTCCATTGCTAGAACCGCCCAAAGCAATAAAAGCGAAAGGTCTAGCTACACCATCTTTATCTTTCAAACATTGGGAAAGACCATATTTAGCTAATGATGTTTTTCCAACTCCGGGTGGACCTTCAAATCCAAAACAATAACCAGACTGTTTACCGGTAATCCATTGACCGATAACCCGTTCTAATTGTCTTTTAGCATTATTATGACCGTATATTGCACCGTTTAATGTTGTGTTAATATCTTGAATTTTAGTGAGTAATTTGCCTTTTTTTTCATTTATTATTTTTATGTTATTAATAATAGCATTTTTATCTATTATATTTGAATTATTGAATGTGAGTAATTCTTTCATGAATTTATCGTTATTTTTACAGTCTTTTAATAAATTTTTAATACTTAATTTCATATATTCATTTTTTTTTCCAGAGTGACATAATTTTTTTGTTTTGATGCATAATCTTTTTATTATAGAATTAATTAAACAAATATTTGATATTAATTTATCTTTTTTTCCAGATGTGAAATATTTTATACAATTATTTAAATTTTTATCATCAATATCATTAAAAATTTTATTTGTTATTTGGTTAAGTATATCCGTTATTTCAATATTTGTATAAAAATCTTTCATATTAAAATTAATGTGAATATTAAAGGATTTTAGTTTTGATATAATTTCATTAATAAGAGCACTATTTTCACTTGTTATTTTTAAAATGAATTCTGTTTTATATATCCCAAATGGTATTTTAAGTAATCCCTCTAAATATTGTCTCGCTTTTGAACCAGAATCTTCAGATTTAGCTTTAACTTCTTTTAATTTTATCATAGCTTTTTCTTTAATTGTTTCAGAAGCTTTCATTAAACAAATTTGTTGTTCAATGGGTATTTTTGAATTATCAAATTGAGATAAATGTTTTGTATATTTAATTGTATTTTTCATAGCTAATCTGAATGATTTTTTAATTTCCCACGGGAAACTATCAAATAATATAGTTTGTTCGAATGTATCTATATTGCCATTTTGTTCATTAGATAATAAATCATATAATAAATATGCCAAATATTGACATTCATTATTCCCTGCTTGTAATAATAAGATTATTAATGTTTTTCTCTGTTGAAAAAGAGAATTGTTTATAAATTCTTTTATAACTTGAGAAATACTTTTTTGATGGATTAGAGCTGCTTGGTTATTATAACCAACAAATCTATTATATAATTCTTTATCATTGTATATTAATAATTCTTTGATAGTAAGATGGTTAATAAATTTGTTAAAAATATCTGTATTAAATTCTTCATCTTTTGGTTTATTTACTAAACATGTTTCCAATCGCTCATCTATAAAGTTATTATTCAAACAAGAAATAAGTAATTCTGTTACAACGCCGTTAATTATAATTGTATTCTTAGTTTGTTCATTTTGAAAAACAATTTTTATTCCAAAAACTTTAGTGAAAAAATTATTTGTCGTTCTACATAAATCATAACAATCAATATTTTCTCCCATATCAACAATCATAAAGTCTTCAATAATCTTATTTTTTATAATTTTGTTAGATATATTTTTGTTTTTCGGTTTATTTTTCCATTGTATGATTTTATAGTTAATAGGCTGCACATATTTCATTATAATATCAAATTTATTTTTATCCAATGATGGTGTAATTCTATCAATAAAATCATTACCATAACAAACTGTTAATATATATTCTATTTTACTTGTTCCAAAAGTTTTGAATATTAATGAAATATCATCATTAATTGTTTGTAATTTTGTAATAATTTGTTTCGCATTATGGTTTGTTCCCTGCAAACTATTTTCAATATTTTTTAGTTCTGAATAAATATTTTCAAGATTTTGTATGCATAAATTTAATTCACTTGCAGATAAAATATCATTTGTTTTATATCTTTCAGCAGCTATAATAGTATCAGTAATTATTTTGTAAAAGAAATTTATTTTTTTTATAATTTTTGATGTATTTTTTTGGATTTTTTGTTTTTTATGTGATTCTTCCTTTTTTGTTGAAATTTTTATTTTGATATTTTTGTTTTTCATTGACATATTCCTAAAATACAATGCGATTTTAATTATTTAAAATAAACTAAAATAAAAAAACAATGAAAACGAATTAAATATTATTTATTATATTAATTTATAATGGGAATACCAGCATATTACAGTTATTTAATTAAAAATTATAAAAAAATAATTATAAAAAAAAAAGATGTAAATAAAACAATAAATAATTTTTATTTGGATTCTAATTCAATTATTTATAATTGTTTATCAACAATGAATGGGGATTTTAGTGAAGAGTTTATAAATAATTTAATAAAAAAAATATGTTTGCAAATAGATAGTTATATTAAAGAAATACAACCGACCGATTTGGTATATATAAGTTTTGATGGGGTTGCACCATTTGCGAAATTAAAACAACAAAAAGAAAGAAGATTTAAATCAAAAATAGTAACAGAATTATTGAATGACCTTATTAATGAAAAATTTTCCGAAATATCAGTAAAAAATGACGAGTCAAATATAAAATTTGATAGAACGTGTATTACTCCAGGAACATATTTTATGCAACAAATGGATAAAAAGGTTGCTGAATATTTTAATGGTAGAGAGAGATTTTATAATATAAAAAAAATAATAGTATCTACATCAAATGAAAGGGGAGAAGGAGAACATAAAATTTTTGATTATATTCGTAATAATAATAAAAATGAGTCGCATGTGATATATGGATTAGATGCGGATTTGATAATATTATGTTTAAATCATATGCATTTAAGTAAAGATATTTATTTATTTCGTGAAACACCCGAATTTATCAAAAGTTTATTAAAAGATATTGAGCCGAATGAATTGTATTTAATGAAAATAGAGGAGTTAATGTATTATATTTTAGATAATATGGTGGATAAATATGATAGTAACAATGCTGTAAATATAATTAAAGATTATGTATTTATCATGTTTTTATTGGGTAATGATTTTATGCCACATTTTCCATCATTAAATATTAGAACACATGGTATAGAAATGTTATTGCAAACATATAAAAATATATTGGGAAAGAAGAAAATGTTTATAATAAAAGATGATGAAATTGTGTGGAAGCATTTCAGAGAGTTAATAGAAGAGTTTTCATCAATGGAATTGGAAAATTTAAAAAGGGAATATAGAATTAGAGATAAACAAGAAAAAAGAGATTATCAAAAAAATGATGAAAACACAACAAATACTGAAGTAGAAATGAATGAAAAAAAACTTGAAAATGTATTATTAAATTTACCAATTAAAGAGCGAGACGTGGAAAAAATAATTAATCCGAATAATTTTTATTGGGAAAATAGATATTATGAAGAATTATTTAATACAGAAAGAAATGAAGAAAATTTGAAGAAAATTTGTTTAAATTATATAGAAGGTTTGGAATGGAATATGTTATATTATACATCTGGTTGTAAAAATTGGAAATGGAAATATAAATATAGTTATCCACCATTATTTAAAGATTTATTAAATTATTTGCCTTTATGGAGCATTGATTATATTTCAGAAAATGTTACATCAATTGATTTTAATATTCAATTAGCTTATGTATTACCACCAAGTTCGATGTATTTATTACCTAAACAATATAGGAAAAAAATGATAGAATATAAAGAAAAAACGAATGATGTGGATTTACAATGGGCATTTTGTCGTTATTTTTGGGAATCGCATATTGATTTTAAAATGGAGAAGATTGAAGAAATAGAGGAAATATTTGCGCAAATAGATAAAACAGAAAAGAATATAGAATTTATTGTGAAAGATGAGATAATATTTTAATAATAATTTTATATTAAAAAAAATAATATAAAATAATATAAAATGTCAAATGAAATAGATTCTAGGATAGTAGAATTAACAAAAAGAGACGAATTTAAATTGTTCGTTAAAAATAATGAATCTGTTATAGTAAAAGCATCAGCAACATGGTGTGGACCATGTAAAAGGTCAACGCCATTTTTTATGCAAATATTTAATGAAAATATTCCAAAAAAAATAAAGTTGGTAAAATTAGATGTAGATGAGGGGGATGATTTAGCTCATTATTTAAGAATAAAACAAATGCCAACATATATACACTTTTATAGAGGAGAGCCACAAGAAATATATATGTCATCAAATAAAAATGAAATAATTAATTTTTTTAATAAAGTTATTGCGTATCATAAATAATTATAATCATCATAAATAATTATAATTTATTCTAAATCATAAAGAATCTTAAATTCTCTAATTAAATATTTAAAAAATCTATATTCCAATATATTACTATTAATTTCAGTGTCTTTTGTTAATGTTTTAATTTTTGAATATAAAAATTCTAAGATAAAATCTAAATTGTAAGACATGTATTTTATAAAATTAGTATGATATATTGTTGTTTCAGGGGTTTGACTATCAGTTGAAAGCCCTATACTATGTTCTATATATTGAATATCTTTTTTTTCTTTTTTTCTTTTAAATAAAATAAATAAACTTGAAACTAATAAATATCTTAAAATGCCATATTTAGCGTTGGATAGTATTATATATTTATGATTAGTTTGGTCACGTTGGTTAGTGGATTCGTTTATATCGCAACAAAATTTGTATATTTGTCGATATATTAAAAATCTATCTGATTTTTTTATTGATTGTATTTCATCTAATAATTTGATTTTTTGTAATTTATCTCTTTCGGTATCATTTGATATAATATCATATGATAATCCATTCTGACTATTATCATATATTTTTATAGTATCTTCGACGCCTTCGTCAATCGTTTGAAATATTCTATCAATCATATAGGTAAGAACAAATTTATTTTCTTCTGGTAGAAAAAACCAAAAATGATGAACAATAAAAGTTTGATATAATATAATGAATGTAATTAGACTTTTGTTAGGTTTAAAATTATTTTCTATATAAGCATAGTATTTTTCAATATAATCCTTTAATTTATCATAAGTAATATTATTTTCAGATAAATTCTTTATTATATATTTTACAATTTGTTCTTTGATATTATTACCATCACCGTGTTCGATTTTTTTAAATAAATTGTTATATTTATTATAGTCGGATATACTTAAATTTAATGATGAAAATATGTTCCAATATTCTTCGGGGATATTAAATTTTTTATAATTTTTAATATTGCTATAAGCAATAGAATATTTAATATTTTTTGTTAAAGTTCTTTTTAATCGTTTAGATTTTTCAATATTATTCTCAACACCATCCAAATCATCATATATATTTGAACCATCTTCGGTATTAAATGAGTATCTTTTTTGAATTAAATCGTTTATTTTTATTAAATTTTCTGGAATTAATTTTGGTCCGTTTTGAACTAATAAAGTAATATCACTAGATTTAATATTTTCTGATATATTTCTGTATATTTTTTTTAAATTTTGTTCTTTTTTCTTAGAATTAATGACATTAATATCTGTATCATCTGATTTTATTTTTTTTAATTGTTTTTCTTTTCGTTTTATTCTCCTGTATTTATCAAATAATTGTTCCTTTAACAATTTATTTTCCCTATTTTTTTTATCAATATTATTTTGTTCTATTTCTTTTTTTTCTTTTTGTTCTAATTGAATTTTGTCTTTTAATGCGGGTTCATTATCATTAACATTTATGGATAGTTTATTTGGGTCAAATTTATTTTCAGATTTTTTTAATAAATAATTTTCATTATAAAGGTCCATATTAATATAATAAAAGAATATATTTAATTTTAAATTTAAAAAAATAAATATAAAAAAAGTATATAAAATATAAATGGAATCGTTAAATGATTTGGATCTCAATATAGATAATTATAGTTTAGAAGATATATTAAATTTATTTAATTTAAATTTAATTTATACCAAAGAAGATTTAAAAAATGCTAAGAAAAAGGCATTAAAAACGCATCCTGATAAAAGTGGTTTAGAACGTTCTGTTTTTATTTTTTTTAGTAAAGCTTATAATATATTATCGAAATTATATAAATTAAAAAATAGAACCGAAAAAAAAGTGGAAAATATTGATTATGATGAAAATGACATGGAAGAATCGCAGGGAAATAAAGAATTATTACAAATGAAATTAAAAAATTTAGATAAAAAAAATTTTAATACATGGTTTAATAAATTATTTGAAAAATCAAATGGGAAATTAAATGCAAATGGTCATGGTGATTGGTTAAAATCATCAGAAGGATTATCCGACCTAAAAGCTTCAAATAAATCAGAATTTGATGAAATATTTAAAAATAAAAAGCGAGAGAGTCGCGAATTAATAATAAAAAAAGATATACAAGATATTGTTATGAATAATGGTTGTTCTATGTTAGATAATAATGAAACAATATATTCTTCTGATATATTTAGTAAATTACAATATGATGATGTTAAAAAGGTTCACATGGAGACGGTAATACCTGTTACAGAACAAGATTTTACAGAGAAAAAGAGATTTGATAATGTTGAACAATATATTCGTCATAGAAAATCAGATGAGGGAAACATACCTACATTGTCCTATTCGAAGAAACAATTAAATAAAAATCAAAATAGTTCAGAAATTATGAATACTAAAAGAGCATATAATTTATTAATGGAAGATAATGAGATGAAAATGAAAAATAATATGTGGTGGAAAAATCTAAAATTATTAACTTGAAATATTTAATATAAAATATTTAATATAAAAAAATGTATTTAATATATAAATGAAAATTCAACGTTTATTAACAGCATTTATAATAATTACTGCTATAGGAATATTATATGATAAATATAAAGAAAAATATGACCCGGAACCTGAAAAACAGCAGTTTGATTTAGTTCAAAAATATTTATTAAATGGTGGTGATGGAAATAAACCAATATTGTGGATTTTTACAGATTATGAAATTAATTCGCGCCATTGGAAAACATTTGGTTCAAGAAATACAACTGATTTAAATCAACCATACATTCATATGTGTATTGAAACCATTGTGAAATGGTGTGGCGATAGTTTTAATATTTGCTTGATTAATTCGGAATCATTTGATAAATTATTAAAAGATTGGACAATAGATATTGATAAATTAACAAAACCGATAAAAAAAAGAGTTGAAGCATTGGGATTGTTTAGAATATTATACAAGTATGGTGGAGTATTGATGCCAAATAGTATGATAATGATGAATGATTTTAAACCATACCATAATGATTATTTAGGAGAACAGGGTTGTTATGCAGGTGAATTTGTTTGTAGAAATATTACTTCTGATATTATTCAAACATTTCCAAATATGAGATTGTTTGGTTGTAAAAGGAGAAACACTATGGTAAAAGAATTATGTAATTATTTGGAAGTATTAATATCAACAGATAATTCAAATGAAACAGATTTTATTGGAAATTTAGATAGAATGATAAATAAGTTCATAAGAAGTGGTAACCTTAATAAGTTACCGGGTAATTTATTAGGAACGAAAGATATTCATAATAAATCAGTAACAATTGATGAATTATTAAATAATTCAAATATTGAATTTGATGTTGATGTAGCTGGTATTTATTTACCTAAAGATGAATTATTAAAAAGACGAAAATATAATTGGTTTTTACGTTCAAATAAAGTGCAAATATTATCTAGTAACACAAATGCGGGAAAAATGTTTGCATTGAGTTATGAATGATTAGCCAATTCATTATTTAATATTATGATGTAATGAATACTGTATTTTGATTTATTATAAATAATTTTTGATGTATATGGTATGCATAAACTGTTTAATAATTGTCTAAATATTGTTAATGTATTTTTATAAGTCATATTTCTTTTTAAATAAAATTGTTTAGATTTGTGATAATATGGTATTAAATCATTTATAAAAGTTGTGAATACTTTATTAAATTGCATTTTTTTATAGGATATTGGTGAGAAAATATACTCGGTTTTTTTTTCATTAATACAATATTCTTTTATGATATTTACGAATTTATTAATATCATATATTTTTTTAAAATTTTGACTCATTTATAATAATATATATATATATATATTGAATATATTATTAGATTATTTTCTTAATTAAATTATTTGTAAAGAATGCTAATTCAACCTTGTTTTCATGAATTTTATAAAAAACTGCAATGTAATTACATATAAATTTTATTGTATTGTATTTTTGTTCTTCATTTAAAATATCAGTTATTTTAATAAATGAAAAATAATTATCTAAAATATCCAATACAGAATAACCTTTATCATAAATTTTAAAAATGATTTTTATAGATTTTTTATAATTTTTTTCTTTAAACCAACAATTAGTGAAATTTTGTAAATCTAAATAATTAATATTGCAACATAATTGTTTTGCAATATTTAATGTTATTTCTTTATTGTATAGTTTAAATTTTTCTAAGAAAATTAATAATTTTTGAAATGAATTTTCACAAATGTTAAATAGAAATTTTTTTGCATTTCCATGAATAACAATTTTTTCATTTTCCTCAATTTTATATGAAAATAGATTTAATGCTTTATTACTAACTTTATTTAGTTTTATAATAATAGAACGAGATTGAATGTTATCGATGACCTTTTGTATATTTGTGCATGAAATCAGAAAATGAACATTGTGGCTATATTTATCCATGCAATTTCTAAAAACTTGTTGACTTTGCTCATTTATATAGTCAATATCATCTAAAATTATAAATTTTTTTTTTAATGGATTGGAACATTTGGTTTGACAAAAAGTTTTTAAATTATTACGATAATAATTTATACCCTGTTCTTTCAAACTGTTTATAAATAAAATATCATATTTTGAAATATTGTGTGATTTATAATATTCATTAATAGTTGCCATGATTAAACTAGTTTTACCAACACCTTGTTCTCCAATAAATAATATATTAAGATTATCCATTTTTTGTAATATATTTAATAAATTAATGTATTCTTTTTCAATAATAAAATCATTGTAATATGTTGGTTTATATTTTTTTAAAAAAGACATTTAATTAATTACGTTAATTTATATTTAAGTTTATCTTTATTCATAATAAATATAGATGGATTTATATAAAATTTTAAATGTAGATAATTCGGCATCGCCAGATGTTATTAGAAAAGCTTTTAGAAAATTATCTTTAAAACATCATCCAGATAGAGGTGGGAATGAAGAAGAGTTTAAAAAAATTAATAGGGCTTTCCAAGTATTAGGTGATCCAATGAAAAAAAAGGATTATGATATGAAACAGAGTCATCCATTTTTGAATAAAAATAGTAATGAAAATATTTTTAATGATGATACAAATGGCGGGGTTCCGGATATGGGTAGTATGCCAGATATGTTTAAAATGTTTTTTGGTGGAATGCCAATGGGTTTTGAAAATATGCATAATATGCAAAGAGGTGGAGGTCCAAATATTAGGATATTTAGAAATGGCAAACCAGTATTTCAAAGTCATAATGTAAAACCACCAATTATAACAAAAACATTAGAAATTTCATTGGAAGAATCATATGAAGGTATAGTAAAGTCTTTAGAAATTGATAAATGGGTTATACATAATAATATAAAAACAGTTGAAAAGGAGACACTTTATGTGGATATTCCACATGGTATTGATAATAATGAAATAATTATTATGAAAGGAAAGGGAAATATTAATACTCATGGTATATCGGGTGATATAAAGATTCAAATAAAAATAAAGAATAAGTCAATATTTACTAGAAATGGATTGGATTTATTGGTAAATAAAAAGATTTCATTGAAAGAAGCTTTAGTTGGTTTTAAATTTGAAATTAAACATTTAAATAAAAAAACGTATATGATAAATAATTTTAATAGTAAAGTAGTTACGCCAAATTTTAGAAGTATTATAGATAAAATGGGTATGAAGCGCGGAAATAATGTGGGTAGAATGATTATACTATTTGAGATTATATTTCCAAAAACTCTCTCGGAAACACAAAAGGAAAAGTTGAAAGAAATTTTATAATATTAATATATAGATGGTTAAAAAGAAAAGAATTCAACGCGGTGGTGATCTAAGAGATGGCTACAGATTTAACGACCCAAAGCAATTGACATTGTCCACCGATATAAAAATTGGGACCATGAAAGTCCCTGTTAAAACTAGAAATTGTACGGAATTGCAACACATCACACATGGAGGATATGGAAATTTAAAGAGGCGTCTTTCTAAGAGGCGTGTGAAAAGGACAACAAAAAAGCGTAAAAAGAGACGTAGAAAATCACGCAAAAAAAAATCTACAAAAAAGAGACGTCGTAGAAGACGTTAAATTTTAGTTTTATATTTTTTAATTTCTCTATAAAAAATATAAAATCTTAAGAGACTCGCTTGGTTTCAATCTCAGCAGAAACAACATAAATAGAATTTTCAGTAATGATAATATATTCAGTTTCTACCTTGTAAATTTTGGAAATAGGACTAGTATATTCATCGGCACTTTTCACTAATAATTTTTCACCGTTATCTCTAACACCAATTAACACTTCTTTATCGCAAGAATCAGTCCAATAATCAAACATAATGGGTTTATCTTCAACAATTCCTAGTTTAGCACAATGTTGTAAAGTTACGCCCTGAGGTAATCTATAATTTTGGGAGGGTTGTTCAACGGAAGTATTTTCTTCAGACATTTTATAGTTATCTATTTATTTTCGTCTTTAAATACTTATTTATTAATAAAACAAAGAAATAAAGAAATAAAGAAATAATTGAATTATATATATATAAATGAGTGATAATACGAATTTATTAAATACTAATAATTATAACATGAAATTAGATTCTAAAAACCTAATTATATTTGAATATAACAAATTATTAAATGAATATATGTCACATATTATAAAACAATTAGTTATAAAAGATAGTGTCCATTATTTATTTATTGTTAATCGTGGTTTTGATTTATTAAAAAATATATTTATATCATTGCTTTATTATACAAAAAATTTAGAATTAACTGTTCATCATTTAAGAAAAAGCTATCTTTATTATACGGAATTCATAGGTCAGGTAGGCGAAGATAGTAATTCGTTTTTGCAATTGAATTCAAAAGATGCTTGTTTATTTGTTTATAAAAAAACAATTTATGAAATAAACGATGAATATAAAAAAAACTTTGAATTATCGAAAAAAGAACAAGAAACATTTTTTGATATTAAAGAAAATATATTTATATTTACAAAAATTTTAAAATTAATATGTTTAAAATATATTCAACCGGAAAATAAATTTTTGGAAAAAAATAATACAATTTATTTTAAAAATATAAAACAATTTATGGTGAAAATAATAAATGAATTAAAAAAAAGTGATTTTAAAAAAGACCAAGATATCAATGATATATATAATTTTATTAATTATGTTGAAAATAATGTTGTTCATTTAGATAAAATACAACAATTATTAATTGCGTTTTTAAAAAAAAGTAATTCTCATGAGATAGATTCTATGAAACTATGTAAATTATTATTAAATATTGAAGAAAACAATAACCAAACATCAATAAAATTTATAAATAAATTATTCAGAAAATAATATAATACGTTTTCTATATTTTTTCTTTTTTTTTTTGATAATTTTATCTTTAATATCTGACTTGATTTTATTACAGTTATTCGCTAATATTTCAACTATATATAAATAAATTTTATGTAATGTAATTTCAGAACAGTTACCAACTACTAATATACTACCTGTTCTAAAAATCATAAAAGATATAATTTCGCACTTGTTATATTTTTTATTTTTTTTATTTAAAGTGCATTTTTTTTCGCAAGAACATACGCCTGTTTGATTATCTTTTTTATTTTTATTGTAAAAGAATTTACATTGAATTCCCGGATAAGAACAGGGGTCGTAAAGTGAATGAATATTATAATCATATTTTAATATTCGATATAATATTGTTCTATTGATAAAGAAATTACATGTGAAATTTGAATTAATCAATACAGTTTCTATTTTATTTTCCAAATATTTCACTGGTTTATCAACTAATTTATTAATTTCCTTTAAAAGAATATTTAATGCAATGTTTAATGTTTCTATATTTTGGATTCCGGGTATCTCTAATTTACCAGTATTGAATACTTTAATATTAATTTCGCGAAAAGAACCTTTATAAAATATTCTTACGATTGTTGCAAAACAATTATAAAATGCGCTTTTCTTCTTTTTTCTGAAGTTAATTAAATCTTTTTTTGAAATTCCTATTGTGATTTTGCGAATATCTTTAAAAATTTTGTTTTCACCTGATATTTTATTTACTTTAGAAAGGACATCAACGCATATATTTTTTTCTTTTGCTATATTTTCTTCTAATATTTTAACAGATTCTTCATCTATGGAATTTACTTTCATGATTTTTTTTATAATTCCTTCTTGTGGTAATTCATAAGATAAAATGGGAATATCCCAAAAAACTTTATAAAGGTCAATTGGTTGGTCTAGATAACCAATTTTTGTTTGTGTTGAAATATATAATTCAGAGAATTCTGGTTTAAATATTGGTTTATTTTCAACTGTTTTTGTTAAAATTAAAGAATGTTCCCCATTAGTTTCTAAAAATTGTGTCCATTCATCATTTAAATCATTCATTTTATTTAAATAATAAAATATATATTTAAATTTTTTATTTAAATAAATAAAATTCAATTTAATTGTTAAATAAAAAAAAATATTTAGGAAAAGAGTAAGTAAAAAAAATGTGATTTTAAAAAAGGTGTAAATAATTATAATTTAAAAAAATTATTATCTAATATTTATTTAAATGTCATTTAGTTGTTATGAAAATGAGATTTACAACAAAGATATTTCTAAAAAAAAAAAGAAGAATAGACTTAATGAAATTGAAAATGAATATAGTGAAAAAAGAACTATTTTTAATCCAATATCGCCATCACCAAATAGATTTATTAAAAATTTAGAAGTTCGAATGAGGATGTATTATAAAGAGTTGTATAAATCATATAAATGATTAATTGAGAAATTTAAATATATATCGTTATCAATATTGTCATTGTGAATGATAATTTCTATCATAGACAACCATTTTTCATTTAAACAATATGTTTCGTTTTCTATAATATAAAATAAAAATGATTTAATAAAATCGGTGGTGGACGTATTGTTATTATTGCAGTATTTATGTATAAAACATAGGATATCAGGTAATACATTTTTAGATTTATTTTTAAATAACGCAATCAAATCATCCCATATATCATTAGTAATAATATTGTTAATATTAATGTTATTATGATTTGTTTGAAGATAATTTATCATACTTCTTATATCAGAATTAAACATTTTTTGAATATTATTAAGTTGGGTAGTATTAATATTTAATGATTCGGATTCAATAATATGTTGTAAGAATTTCAAAATATCGTTTTTTGGTAAATTGCAAAAACATAATTGAATAAATTCATTTTGTAATGCTTTATCTATTTTGCTTATATAATTACAAATTAAACAAAAGCGTATATCACTTGAATATTGTTGTATAAGATATCGTAGGGCTTGTTGTGCATTTTTTGTCATGTAATCAACTTCATCTAATATTACGAATTTCATGCCATTACCAAATAATGATTTAGTATTTACAAATTGGTTGATTTGATTGCGAATGACATCAATGCCTCTATCATCAGAAGCATTTAAATGAATTTTAAGTCCTTTAATTCCGGGGTAATATTTATTATGATATTCGTTTATTAGATTAATGATTGTTGTAGTTTTACCAGTTCCTGGTGGTCCATAAAAAATCAAATTTGGGAAATTTTTTTGTTTAATAATATTTTTAAGCAATATTTTGTTAGTTTTCTCTAATACAATTTCATTAAATTTTGTAGGGCGATATTTTTCTATCCATGGTTTATGATCCATTAATAATATATTTATGTTAATTATTTTATATTTATTTTTGAGAGAAAGATTATAAACAAAAAGATAATAAATAGATTTATTTTAATGATATTAATATGAATGAATTTATAGATGGAAATGTGGGTTATTTGGAAATTATATTAGGACCCATGTTTGCTGGTAAAACGACAAAATTAATAGAAAAATATCGCGAATGTGCATTTTTAATGAAG
>Ga0209632_10000935_pt1 | contig 30200 bp, 24 predicted proteins | sample COG_10_FD_184754 | JGI IMG/M metagenome (GOLD analysis project Ga0209632, IMG submission 184754) | Pelagic Microbial community sample from North Sea - COGITO 998_met_10 (SPAdes) (version 2) | ecosystem: Environmental > Aquatic > Marine > Neritic zone/Coastal water | place: Helgoland, sampling... | reverse complement strand
AGAGAAGTTTGGTATTTCTCGAGTGTCGGGGTAGAGAGATTCGAACTCCCGATCTCCTGCTCCCAAAGCAGGCGCGTTAACCGGACTACGCTATACCCCGAATATTATTGGGTGAGTGATGGGACTTGAACCCACGGCCTCCTGGGCCACAACCAGGTGCTCTAACCAGCTGAGCTACACCCACCATACGACTTTGATTCAATTTATCATTGGATTAAAGCTGCGGAACTTAGAAATATTACATGCTTTATTGAAGTAATTTCATCATATGACATTATTTATTTACTAACATAATTATAAATATGTAACAGTAACTTTTATTATGAAACTAATATCAAGATATTTTATTCGAGAAATGATCTTACCGTTCATCTTTTCTCTATTAATGATAACATTCTTATTATTTATCAATTTTCTCCTTAGAGCAATTGATCGATTTTTGGGAAAAGGAATAGATCTTTTAACAATTTTAGAATATCTATTTCTTAATCTCGCTTGGATTATCGCATTATCTGTACCCATGGCTGTTCTTTTAGCAACACTAATGGCATTTGGAAGATTATCTGAAGATAATGAAATCAATGCAATACGTGCTTCAGGTATTGGCTTTTTAACTATTATACGTGCCCCAATCATGTTTGGAATAATTACAGCTCTTCTTTTAGTCTTTTTTAATAATTTTATTCTACCCGAAATGAATTACAAAGCTAGACTTTTGTCTGGAGATATTTACAGAAAACGACCTGGGATGAATATCGAACCAGGTGTTTTTATTGATGATTTACCAGCCTATAGCATGATTATTGGCGGGAAAAAAAATGATATAATGTCAGAAGTCCGGATTTTTTCTAAAGGAAAGCAAAAAGAGCAAACAAGTATTCATGCAAAAACAGGAAAATTGACGACTCTCTCTGATGCTTTTCTTTTAACATTATTTAATGGTGAAATACATGAACTAGAGAACAAAGATTTTACAAATTATAGAAGAATTATTTTTGACACTCATAAAATCATCATTCCTGCAAATGATATTTTACTAAACCGTCGGGATTCATCTAAAAGAAGTGATCGCGAGATGACAATCCCCATGATAATAAAGAAAGTAGAAGAGTATGATAAAAAGCTAAAGATGGTAAATCTAAGAATTCAAAATTCATTTTATCGGGCCTTAGGAGATAGTTTACTACCTACATCATTGGTCGAAGGTCATTTGTTAATTCAGCAGATAAAGAATAAGATTAATTCAGACACGACTATCTCTAAAGCAAATTTAAGCAAAAAGGAAAGACAGTTAAGAAATTTAGAACGTCAAATAAAAAATGAATTTGGATTGATCACAACATATCTCAAAGGCAAAAACAAATATAAGGTAGAAGCACATAAAAAAGTTTCAATACCTTTTGCATGTATTTTATTTGTTCTTCTTGGCGCACCACTTGGAGTGATGTCAAAAAAAGGTGGGTTTGCTATAAGCACATCCTTAAGCTTTGGTTTTTTTCTTATTTACTATATCTTTCTTATTGGTGGCGAAGAACTCGCTGATAGGAATCAAGTTTCGCCTGAAGTTGGTATGTGGGCACCAAACTTTATAGTTTTATTAATTGCTCTCTATTTAATTCTTCATACGATAAGAGAAAGAGCTCCAATACCAATTCTTTCATTTATAAAATTTAAAAAAACTAAAGAATAACTCGTTATTTTTTTATTGAAATATTAGGAACTAATTAATTAGTTCTATGAACTCTACATTTTTGAGTTGGCTCTGTTCCTACTTTAAAAATTTCTTCCTCCGTTGGACATGCTGGTAGAGGTTCTTTTTTTGTTACACTACAAATTTCTTTATCTTGGATGCCACTCGGCTTCTCAAATTTTTGAATTGGTAAGTTCAATGTATCATGCGCTCCCTTCATAAACTTAGCCCAGGCTGGTAACGCAGCTTTAGAGCCATCTTGTCCCGGTCCTAAAGGTACTTGATAATCATCAACTCCGAACCAGCATCCGGCGGCTATCTGAGGAGTAAAGCCAACGAACCAAGCATCACTCCAAGCTTGAGTAGTACCTGTTTTACCTGCTGCGGGTCTATTGAATTTATATTTCCACCTTGCACTTCCTCCAGTACCACGATCCATAACTGTTTGCATTAAGCTGGTCATTAAATAGGCTGTCTCTTCACTTAAAACTTCTTTACGGTCAGGGTAAAATTCTTTAATTATATTTCCATACCTATCTTCAATTTTTGTTATTCCAAATGGCTTAGAGTAGACTCCTTGATTAGATAAAGCAGCATAAGCCGCAACCATCTCAATTGGGTACACTTCTGAAGTCCCTAGAGCAATTGCATCAACAGCACGAATATCTGTATTGATTCCCATTCTTTTTGCTGTCTGCTTTACTTGCTCTGCTGGCGCTATATCTTGTTGAACCATTCTAACCGAAATAAGGTTCATTGACTTTCTCAAGCCCTCTCTAAAAGTTGTTAAACCTCCGGTGCTTCCATCATAATTTTGAGGCTTCCATTTTACCCATGTCCCATCCATATTTTGAATATTTAGAACAACTGGTTGATTTAATAATTGCTCCGTTACAGGATATCCATTATCAAGAGCTGTTGTGTAGACAAATGGTTTAAAAACAGAACCAGGTTGTCGTTTTGCTTGTACTGCTCTATTGTATTGATCATGATAGTCTGGGCGTCCACCAACCATTGCTAGAATTCCTCCCGTATTTGGATCTATTGCAACAAACGCACACTGGACTAAAAGCTTATCTCTTAAATCTTTATAAAGCTGTTTCTCACCAGCTAGCATCATCTTCAAACTATCTTCTGAGTAAATGGTCAAGTAAGCTAATCTCTCAAATTCTTCTCTATTTTTATAAAACCTTTTGTTTAAACGATCTTGGTCTTCTCGAATAGTCTCCAATACAGCGCGTTCAGCAATCGTCTGTAAGCGAGAATCAAGCGTAGTATATATCTTTAAACCATCTCTATAAATATTTATGCCTAAAGCTGTATCTTGCTTTTCTAAAAGTCTCCTCACATATTCGGTAAAATAGGGGGCAGATCCTCTTTTTGGCAGACTTTGTACTGACTCTAAACTTTGATCTCTATATTTTTGATATTCAACTTTTGTTATATAATTCTGATCTCTTAATAAACGCAATACTGTATTCCTTCGCCTAATCGCTCTCTCTGGATGATGAACAGGAGAGTAACTCGCTGGAGCAGGAAGTAAGCCAACAAGTAGAGCAGACTCGTCAACCGTCAAGAAACGAGATTCTTTACCAAAAAATCTTTTTGTGGCGGCTTCAACTCCATATGTACCATGACCAAAATGAACAGTATTAAGATACATTTCTAAAATCTCTTCTTTTGTATATGTTCTCTCAATTTGAATAGCTGTAATAATTTCTTTAACTTTTCTTAAAATACTATCTTCAAAGCCTACCGATTTGTATAAATTCCTAGCTAATTGTTGAGTCAAGGTTGAAAAGCCTTGCCTGTAGCTCATACTCAGTGTATTGACTATAATTGCTCGGGCAACACTTCGTAGAGACAATCCCCAGTGACTAAAGAACCTTCTATCTTCTGAAGCAATAATTGCATTTTGCATATGTTCAGGAATCTTATCGAGCCCAATAAAAACACGTTTTTGGACGAATAATTCATCAAGGACTTTTCCATCTGCGGAATAAATTCGAGTAACTAGGTCAGGGTCAAAGTTTTCTAATTGCTCAAGCGAAGGTAGATCTCGAGATAAAAATAAAACTGAGAATAAAGCTATTATTAACCCTAGGAATACAAGAAGCCAGGATCTTCGAACAATCTGAGGAAAATTAATTAGTTTAGGTTGAACTTCCATGAAAAAAATTACATCTTAGTAAAATTTCCAGAAACTTTTTTAAATGAGGTATGTATCTGGAAGTATAAAAAATTATTAATTATTTTATCTCTTATTAGGGAAAATCATTTTCTCAGGTTTTATGAGATTATCAAAGTCTTCACCAGAAAGATACCCAAGTTCAACAATTGCCTCTTTTAGTGTTGTTTTATCTTCAAAAGCTTTTTTTGCAACTTTCGCAGATTTATCATAACCAATATGAGGATTAAGCGCTGTTACCAGCATAAGAGAATTATATAAATTATAGTCTATTCTTTCCTTATTTGGCTCAAGTCCCTTAATTGCATTGTTACTAAATGAACGGCACCCATCAGCTAAAAGAGTTATTGATTGCAAGATATTATAAGCTAAAACGGGCCTATATACATTTAGTTCAAAATTACCTGAAGCCCCCGCAATTGTTATCGTATTATCATTTCCAATAACTTGAGTACATAACATAGTCAAGGCTTCACATTGAGTTGGATTCACTTTGCCAGGCATAATCGATGACCCTGGTTCATTTGCTGGAAGGTTGATCTCACCAATACCTGACCTTGGCCCGCTTGCTAACCAGCGAAGGTCATTTGCAATTTTAAATAATGACGCCGCTAGAACTTTAAGTGCACCGGATAATTCAATAATACAATCTTGCCCACCAAGCGCCTCAAACTTATTCTCAGCCGATCTAAATGGCAATCCTGTTATTTTTGCAATCTCTTCGGCAACAGCTTCGCCAAAACCTTCAACTGAGTTTATTCCAGTACCAACTGCTGTGCCGCCCATAGCAAGCTCATAACAATGATCTAATGCTTTATCTAGCCTACTTAGGTTATGATCTAAAGCTGAAACATATCCTGACAATTCTTGCCCTAAACTTAATGGAGTCGCATCTTGTAAATGAGTTCTGCCGAGTTTAATAATGTTTTCAAACTTTTTTGATTTCTTATTTAGTTCATCTCTTAACTCTTTTAAGGAGGGGACTAAACTATGAACAACACTTTCAACAGCAGCAATATTTATAGCTGTTGGAAAAGTATCATTCGTTGATTGACTCATATTGACATGATCATTTGGGTGCACGGGATTTTTAGTCCCTAAGACACCTCCAAGTAACTCGATCGCTCTATTAGAAATGACTTCGTTAAAGTTCATATTTGTTTGTGTACCACTGCCCGTTTGCCAGACAACTAGAGGAAAATGTTCATCTAATGTACCTTCAATAACCTCATCTACAGCATTATGGATAGACCCAAATATATTTTCATCGAGGTTACCAAAACTATGATTGACCGTTGCTGCTGATTTTTTTAAGAGACCATACGCTCTTATGAACTCTCTCGGGAACTTTTCTTTACCAATTTTGAAGTTCTCATAAGAACGCTGGGTCTGCGCTCCATAATATTTATCTGAAGGAACCTCTATATCACCTAGGCTATCACTTTCAGTTCGAGTCTTCATAATTTAATCAACAGTCCAAGTATCTCCAGAGTTAAGAAGGTCTTGAACGCTACCTATTCCTTTTTTTTCTATCGCTAAGTTTATTTGATCAACCATGTCTTGATTATAAGTTGGTCTATCAACTGAATAGATAACACCGATAGGCTCTGGGAGAACTGGACTTGAAGTCCAATTCGCAATAATGTGAGCCATATCCAAATCTGTCTCATCATGAACTAAAATTTCATCAAGACTATGTTTTGCCATATCAACAACTTCGGGCTTTGAACCATTTAGTTTTATGCCTTTTGTTTCTTTAGCAAAAAGCATTGGTTGATTGTTTTTTAGTTCTATAACATTATTGAATTTTTCCGAACCAGTATACTCTTCAAAGGCAGCATCATTAAAAATATTACAATTTTGATAAATCTCAATAAATGATCCACCATTATGATTATAAGATCTTTCCATCATTTCAGATAAGTGTTTCTGCCACCTGTCAATAGTCCTAGCAACGAATGTTGCTTGAGCTCCAAGAGCCAATGAAGGTGGATTTAATGGAATATCAATTGAACCATAAGGAGTTGCTTTTGTTACTTTCCCAACTTCAGAGGTTGGTGAATATTGCCCTTTTGTTAATCCATAGATACGATTGTTAAACATCATAATATTTAAATCCATATTGCGCCTTAATGCATGCATGAAATGGTTTCCTCCTATGGATAAACCATCGCCATCACCAGTAACAACAAAAACTGCTAAATCAGGATTAGACATTTTCACACCAGATGCAATAGCAGGTGCACGACCGTGTATTGAATGGAAACCATACGTATTCATGTAGTAAGGAAAACGACTAGAACAGCCGATACCTGATACAAATACAATATCTTCTTTTTTTCTACCAAAACTCGGAACAGTTTTTTGAGTTTGGGACAAGATGGCATAATCACCGCACCCCGGACACCATCTAACCGCTTGGTCAGATTCATAGTCTTTTTTTGTTAGTAAAGGTGTTTTAACGTCGCTCATAATTTATCCCAATGTTTTTTTTACAGTTTCTACAATTGTTGCAGCTCCAATTGGTCGCCCTCTCACAAGGTTAAGACCTTTGGCATCTACAAGGTATTCTGCCCTTATTAACCTCAAAAATTGACCAAGGTTGATTTCTGGAACTAAAATGTTTTTAAAGTTTATTAGGATTTCGCCTAAATCCTTTGGTAAAGGACTTATCCAACGTACATGTACATGAGATACTTTATAACCTTCTTCCTGAAGAGTCTCAGCTGCGGATCTAGAGGCTCCATAGGTTCCTCCCCAACTCAAAAGCAGTAAGTCGCCACTGTCTTCACCATTAATTTCTGTTGGTGGAATATCTTGTTGAACCCGATCTACTTTTTCTTGACGTAATAGAGTCATTCTGTGGTGATTGTCAGGATCGTAGTTTACATGCCCAGTATTTTCCGCTTTTTCAATCCCTCCAACACGATGTTCCAAACCTTTTGTTCCTGGTACAGCCCATGGTCTTGAAAGAGTTTTCTCATCCCGTAAATAGGGTAAAAAGTCACCATCGGCATTAGGTTCTTTTGCAAAGTTAATATCAATGGGGTTTAACTTATCCATATCCGGAATTTCCCAGGGTTCAGATCCATTAGCTAAGTATCCATCTGTTAGCAGTATGACTGGAGTCATATATTTTAATGCTATTCTACAGGCTTCATAAGCAGCATAAAAACAATCTCCTGGCGTTGAAGCTGCAATCACAGGTAGCGGTGATTCACCATTCCGTCCGTAAAGGGCTTGATTTAAATCGGACTGTTCTGTCTTTGTTGGAAGACCCGTACTGGGACCTCCTCTTTGCACATTAATTATCACAAGAGGTAACTCTGTAATCACGGCTAAGCCTAGAGCTTCACCCTTAAGCGCTATTCCAGGACCAGATGTAGTTGTTACAGACAAACTACCAGTATAGGCAGCACCAATGGCTGATGTAACACCAGCTATTTCATCTTCGGCTTGGAATGTTTGTACTCCAAAATGTTTCCAAGTTGACAATGTATGCAAAATATCACTTGCTGGTGTGATCGGATAACTACCCAAAAATATTTTTAATTTTGATTTTTCTGAAGCAGCTAGAAGGCCTAAAGAAGTTGCATAATTCCCATTAATATTCCGGTACTTTCCAGGGGGAAGAGTTGCTTTTTCAACTTTAAATCTCGTTGTAAATAGTTCGGTCGTATGACCGTAATTGTATCCTGTCTCCATTGCAATAGTATTTGCTTTGATAATACCGTCTTTTCCCGCAAATTTTTTCTTAAGCCATTCTTTAGTCGCTTCCATTGGACGATCGTACATATAAAACAGGACTCCCAAAGCAAAGAAATTTTTTGTCCTACCTACTAATTTGGGAGACAGTTCTAAATCCGCACATGCTGCGGCAACCATTTTATTCATTTCAATTGGAATTACAGTAAAGTAATCATCAAGTGAACCATTCTCAATGGGGTTAGAATCATAACCCGCAAAATTTAAATTCTTTTTCGAAAAAGCATCAACGTTAACGATCATCGTTCCACCAGGAATTAATTCACTTTGATGCACTTTTAATGCCGCAGGATTCATTGCAACAAGAACATCGGGCTTATCTCCGGGCGTGTGGATATTTTTTGATGAAAATTTTATCTGAAAGGCACTAACTCCAGCAAGTGAACCGGCGGGAGCACGTATCTCAGCTGGAAAGTCAGGAAGCGTGCTTAGATCATTACCCATTATGGCAGTAGTATCTGTAAAACGACCTCCAGTTAATTGCATTCCATCGCCAGAATCTCCGGCAAATCGGATTACAGCTTCGTCAATAGTTTTAAAAGTTTTTCCCATAAGTCTCTAATTTAGAATAAAAGTTTAAAATAAGTTAAATGGAATAATCGTGTCTATTAATCTTCTACTCTAATTACTTAGCGATTTTTTATGTCCGAAATTCCGCAAGTGAAGTTAGGAAAAGGTAATCACATCAAAAAACAAATTAATTAAACTTATTTATTATTATTTTTACTAGCATAAGTATATTTTAACCAGTTTATAAAAACAAAATAATATGACTAAAAAATCTATTTACCCCCTGTCTAGTAGAATAAGATACCGCATTGATAACTTCATGTCTAAAGGAAGTACTTCAATATTTTTTGCTTTGCTCTCTCTGTTTCTATGTGGCTTTTTCTTGATGGTGATTGTAAGAACCATTGCAAATTTTATTTTACCGGATCAAACTCTAAGTAGTTGGTTAGAAATACCCTGGCGTGTTTATGTAGCGGTGATGGAAGGCTCTGCAGCTGAAACTGATGGAGATAGTAATTGGCTGGCAAAAATGACTTCAATCATTGGTGTATTGGTTGGCTTAATTCTTTTTTCTAGTATGGTAGCATTCATCACTAGTGTTTTTGAATCAAAACTCGAGGAATTAAAAAGAGGCAGAAGCATAGTCCTTGAAAAAGACCATACACTTATTCTTGGTTTTGGCGATCGTATTTTAGAAATAGTCCGCGAATTGATTGAAGCAAATGAGTCGGAGAATGATGCATCCATTGTTATCCTCGCTGAAAATGATAAAGAAGAAATGGATAATATTATACGTGATAATATTGAAAACAGCTTATCTACTCGGATTATTACGAGATCCGGAGTTACCACAAACATTAATAATTTAAAAAAAGTTACAGCGGAGAATGCGAAATCAATCATAATCATGAATAGCGCTGCTAGCTGGAAATCTGAAAATGAAAAAAAATTAGCTGATGCACTTGTACTGAAATCTATAATGTCAATTATTGCGGTTTGTAATGGTGAGAAACATCCGCCTATTGTATGCGAGATTCACTCAAAAAGAGACCAAGCGCTTGCACAAGAAATTTCTAGTGGGATTGTGAAAGCATTAAATGAGGTCAGTGTTTTATCTAGAATGATTGCACAGTTAGCCCTTAGTAGAAATGGCTTATCCATAGTTTATAGTGATATGGTCGGATTTGGTGGAAATGAATTCTATTTTTATCAGCCGGATAAAGGTTGGGGAAAAGAGCTCACCTTTGGAGAAAGTCTTAACAGGTTTAAAAGTAGTACGCCAATTGGGATTCACACCGAACAAGGCGAAATTATATTGAACCCACCCAAAGAAACTTTAATTAAAGAAAAGGATGATTTAATTGTTTTTGCTGAAGATGATTCAACAATATTTTATTTCAAAGAGCCTGTCTTTATTCCAAAAACTAACTCTATTCCACCTCTTAAATCCACCCTGCGCACTCAGAGAGTTGCACTACTGAATTGGACAACAAAAACTGATATTATTATGGATAGACTTTGTAGCTATTTACCTGAAAAATCAGAACTTTGTACTTTTGTAGATCAAAAGACTGGTGAAATGGATCATCATGCTCATCTACTATCAAAAAAGTATCCAGGGATTGATATTTCGGTCAAAGAACTCGATTTAAATGACCTTGATAAATTAGATAAAATAAACCCTCACAGCTTTGATAGCCTATTAATACTTTCCCCTGGCGGCTCAACTATCGAAGAAATGGATGCTTACGTTATCTCATTATTAATAAGGATTAGACAAATTTTAATACTTAATTCATCAAAGAATATTGGCCTAGGAAATAAAATAGAAAAAAAATGGCCAAAATTAATTACAGAAGTAATGGACAGTGACAATATCGACATAATTTTAAATAGTGGCGTTGAAGACTTTATGGTTTCCAACCAATTTGTGTCACAAATAATGGCTCAAGTTTCTGAAGAACCTTTAGCTTTAGATGTCTATGATGATTTATTTAAAGCCGAAGGCAGTGAACTTTATATTAAACCCGCTAGCTACTATTTTAATTTTGCAGAAAAAGACTCTATTTCTATTCAATATGGTGAATGCGTTCAAGCCGCGCAGCTAAGAGATGAGGTCATTTTAGGAGTACAACTCCAATCAGAACAAAAAAATAAAGATAAGATGTTTGGTATTTCCTTAATACCAGATAAAAACACTATTTTTACCTTAACCGCAAATGATGGTTTGATATCACTTGCTCAGGATGAGGCCTAATTAATAAATGAATGATAAAAAAAAAATAAGACTTACGCTACATAGCCACGGTTCTGGATGAGCATGCAAAATTGGTCCGGGTGACCTTTCTGATGTATTAAGCAAATTAAAAGTAGAGAAACACGACTCTGTACTCATTGGGTTTGATGGCGCAGATGATGCCGCTGCTATACGTCTAGATGATGGGCGAATCTTAATCCAAACTGTAGACTTTTTCACACCAATCGTAGATGATGCTTACGAGTTCGGTCAAATTGCCGCTGCAAATGCCCTTTCAGATATATATGCCATGGGTGGAAAACCGCTCTTTGCTCTAAATATTGTTGGTTTCCCAATCAATGATTTGCCAAAAGAGATTCTCCAACAGATATTACAAGGTGGGGCAGATAAAGCGGAAGAAGCAGGGATACCCATTGTTGGCGGTCACTCAGTTGACGATAAAGAGCCTAAATATGGTCTTGTTGTTACTGGTGAAGTCGAAGAGCATAAAATGTGGCGGAATTCAGATGCAAAAGTTAATGATTCTATTATTTTGACTAAGCCATTAGGAACGGGGATTATTGCAACAGCAACAAAAAAAGGATTAGCCTCGATCGAGAGCATTGAAGCGGCAAGTAAATCAATGAGTTTACTTAATATGCAAGCTGCAGAGGATCTTAAAAATTTTGATGCCCATGCCGTTACAGATGTAACAGGTTTTGGTCTTTTAGGTCATTTAAAGGAATTATGCCAAGCAAGTAACCTTTCAGCATCAATAGACTTTTCAAAGCTAGAGTTCTTACCCTCTGTTTTCGAATTAGCTGAGTCTGGTATCATACCTGGTGGGACAAAAAGAAATTTAAACTATGTTAAAGACTTTATAAACTTTGATATAGGACTAAACACTACCCAGCAACTGCTAACAGCAGATGCTCAAACATCAGGAGGATTGCTCATCACTCTCCCTCAAGATCAAGCAAAAAAGTATGTTGAACTCACGAATTATTCAGCAAAAATTATTGGGGAAATAACAACAAGAAGACACCACCTCATCACAGTCAAATAGCTTATACCCGACTAATTTAGTCGCAATAATCTATTTGTTTATACTCTACTATTATAATTAAATTTATCGTGGAAAATCACTATGTTAAAAATTACAAGAAAAGTTGAGTATGCCCTTATCGCTTTGCGTCATTTACAGCAAAACCAAGAAGGTGATTTATCTTCATCGAAAGAGATTGCTTTGAAATACGATATCCCGAAAGAATTATTAGCAAAAATATTACAAAGTTTAGTTAAAAATAAAATTTTAATATCCATTAAAGGCCCTTTGGGTGGTTACAAACTAGCAACGGATCCAAGCAAAATAAATATGACTAGTTTTTTTGAGATTATGGAAGGCCCTGTTGGCATTATGGATTGTTATTTTGATTCTAGATGTGACCAACTTAATAATTGTACTATTCGTACTCCAATTAACAGAATAAATGATTCAATCAGAGCTATGTTTGATAAAATGACACTGGCCGAGATTACGTACTGATGAATACAAAAGAAGAAATAATAGAACTCTTAAAAACATGCTATGACCCGGAGATTCCAATTGATTTATGGAACCTAGGTCTAATATATGAGATTGATATTAAAGAAGAAGACAAAGTTCAAAATGTTAAGATAGTCATGTCGCTCACTACTCCAGGGTGTAGCATGGGGCAACAGATGGCCGATGATATTAAAGAAAAAATTAAAACGTTAAATCATATTCAAAAAATACAAGTTGAAGTCACCTTTGATCCACCTTGGAAGCCTGAAATGATGACTGATTTAGCGCGCGAAAAACTAGGTTTCGACCCTGTCGTTTCTCAAAAAAACGAACAAAAAGTCAATTTGGAGTGGGAATAATGAATGAAATGATAAAGAGTGAAAAGTCTATTGAGACTCAACAAAATGAGTTTAAAGATGCTTCCATCACTGTAACAAAAAATGCTGTTAATCAGCTCAAAACTGTGATGAAAGCAGATAGCAAGGAAGATTATCTTCTTCGTATGTCTGTCGAAGGTGGCGGTTGTTCCGGTATGACTTATAAAATGGACTTTGAAAAAGAAAAATTAGAATTTGATAAAGTTTTTAAATCTAATGGATTGACAGTCATCTGCGAGCTCAAAAGCTGGTTATACCTACAAAATGTAGAAATTGATTATTCTAATGATTTATTAAATGGCGGATTTAAGATTAAGAATCCAAATGCCGAACGGACTTGTGGTTGTGGAACTAGTTTTTCCGCTTAATAAATTTTCATCCCTTAATAATTTATAAAAATATGTCAAACGAACAACAAATAATAGACTCAAACCTTAACAAGGACTATGAATATGGCTTTGTTTCAGATATTGAATCCGATACAATACCGCCTGGGTTGAATGAAGAAGTCATTCGTACAATTTCAAAAAAGAAAGAAGAACCTCAGTGGCTTTTAGATTGGCGTTTAAAAGCATTTTCACTTTGGAAAAAATCTCCTGAACCAACATGGGCGAATGTAAAATATGAAAAAATAGACTATCAAGCGATAAGCTATTTTTCAGCACCAAAAAAGAAAGTGCTTGGAAGCTTAGATGAAGTAGACCCCGAGCTACTTGCAACATATAATAAACTGGGTATTCCATTAGAAGAGCAAAAAATGCTTTCTGGAGTAGCAGTTGATGCTGTTTTTGACAGTGTTTCGGTAGCAACAACTTTTAAAGAAGATTTGAAAAAAGAGGGAATAATTTTTTGTAGTTTTTCTGAAGCAGTTAAAAAATATCCTGACATGGTACGAAAATATCTTGGTAGCGTTGTACCTCACAGCGATAATTATTATGCAACTCTTAATTCTGCTGTTTTTACGGACGGATCCTTTGTTTATATACCCAAAGGTGTGCGCTGTCCAATGGAGCTTTCAACTTATTTCAGAATAAATGAAGCAAATACAGGTCAATTTGAAAGGACACTTATTATAGCTGATGAGGGAAGTCACGTTAGCTACCTTGAAGGTTGCACCGCTCCGATGCGCGATGAGAATCAATTACATGCCGCAGTAGTAGAATTAGTTGCTCATAAAAATGCAACAATTAAATATTCAACAGTTCAGAACTGGTACCCTGGGAATCCTGAAACTGGCGCTGGTGGAATCTATAATTTTGTGACCAAGCGTGGTATCTGCCTTGAAGAAAACTCGCGGATTTCTTGGACTCAAGTTGAAACGGGTTCAGCTGTAACGTGGAAATATCCTTCTTGTATTTTAAAAGGTGATAACTCAGTTGGTGAATTTTATTCAGTAGCTGTTACAAATAATTTTCAGCAAGCAGATACTGGAACTAAGATGATTCACATCGGTAAAAACACAAAAAGTACAATTATTTCAAAAGGGATCTCAGCTGGGAAAGGACAACAAACATATCGTGGCGAAGTAAAGATTATGAAAGGTGCTGATAATGCAAGAAACTTTTCACAGTGTGATTCCATTTTAATAGGTGATAAATGTGGAGCTCATACCTTCCCTTATATTGATGTGAGAAACCCTTCAGCTCAGATGGAGCATGAAGCTACCACATCAAATATTGGAGAAGATCAAATGTTCTACTGTAATCAAAGAGGCATCTCTACTGAGGATGCCGTTTCCATGATCGTGAATGGATTTTGTAAAGATGTTTTCAAAGAATTACCTATGGAGTTTGCCGTTGAGGCAACCAAATTAATGGAAGTTAGTTTAGAAGGAAGTGTTGGTTGAAAATGGGTTTATACAAATGTTAACAATAAAAAATTTACATGCAGAGATCGATAACAAGTCTATTCTTAAGGGTGTTGACCTAGAAGTCAAACCAGGTGAAATGCACGCTATTATGGGGCGAAATGGATCAGGGAAGAGTACACTTTCTAATGTGATTACTGGTCGTGATAACTACTTAATAACAAATGGTAACATACATTTAGAGAATGAATCAATTGTTGACTGGACACCCGAAAAACGTTCATTAGAAGGTATCTTTATGTCTTTCCAATATCCAGTAGTGATCCCTGGAGTGAACAACACATATTTTCTGAAAGCTGCATTGAATGCAAAACGAAAATATTTAGGTCAAAAAGAACTAGATGCTGCGGGATTCTTGAAAGTAATTAAAGAGAAATTAAATGAACTTGATATGGACCCAAAATTTTTACAACGCCCCGTAAACCAAGGTTTTTCTGGTGGTGAAAAAAAGCGTAATGAAATTTTACAAATGCTGACTCTCGAACCAAAGCTTGCAATATTAGATGAAACGGATTCAGGACTAGACATTGATGCACTAAAAATCATTGCTGAAGGTGTTAATAGATATCGTAATTCTAAACGCTCATTCTTAGTTATTACTCATTACCAGAGGTTATTAAAATACATTCAACCTGACTTCATACATGTTCTTATTGACGGCAAGATTGTCAAATCAGGTGGAAAAGAATTAGCTTTAGAATTAGAAGAGAAAGGTTACAACTGGCTTGATTCATGAAAGTAGAAAATTTTCAATCTGAATTTGAAAAAGTATTAAATAAAACTAACTTTTCAAAAAAATTTAAGCCAATACAAGAAAAAGCTTTCCATCAGTTTTTAGATACGGGATTACCTAGTAAAAAATGGGAAGATTGGCGTTTTACAAAGCTTAATAAATTTTCGAAGACTTTGTACAAAGTCTCAGAAACAGAGCATAGCCAAATAACTGATTTTAATTTTTCAAAGCATCATATTTCGGACGTTAGCACATTAACTTTTTTCAATGGTCATTACAAAAAAGAATTTTCTGATCATATTCCAGAGATTGAGATAATTGATGGATTAATAGATTCGAAACACAAAGAGGAAATAAGCTCCCCTACTGATTCACCTTTTGAGCTTCTGAATACCGCATTTATGGATAGCAGTTTCAATATTTTTACAAAAAAAAATCAGATTCTTGAGAAACCAATTCGTTTCCTTATTGTCAGATCTAGTGAGGATAAACTAATAGTCTCACCTAAAATAAATATAAAGCTTGAAGAGAACAGTGAATTGACTCTTATTGAACATCATGTTGGAGAGAGTTCTAATTTTTTTATTAATACGTCTACACATGCTCAATTATTAGATAATTCAAAACTTAGACATATTAGAATTCAATCAAATTCTGATAGCACTATAAATTTTAGTAATATTGATGTAAATCAAAACCAAAACAGTCAATATGATTTTTTTCAGTTTGCTTCAGGGCCTGAATTATCCAGGCTTAATATTCATACTAAATTAAATGGCCAGGGTGCTGAATGCTCATTGAATGGTTTATCTTTATCAAGTAGCAGTCAACAACTGGGTGCGCATATTATAACAAATCATTTTTCTCCCAATTGTATCAGTAAACAAAACTTTAAAAATATCCTACAAGATAAATCATCTGGTATCTTTAATGGGAAAACAATTGTGAATATTGATGCCCAAAAAACAGATTCAAAACAATCAAATAAAAACTTATTACTATCTAAAGATGCAATCATGAATTCAAATCCTCAGTTAGAAATCTATGCTGATGACGTAAAATGCTCGCATGGATCAACGACAGGATCATTAGATGAGGAAGCTCTTTTTTACCTTCGGTCAAGAGGTCTAAGTTTAGATCGTGCGCGTAACCTTTTGGTAAGAGGGTTTGCTACTGAACTATTTGATATAATAAAACATGAATCAACCAAAAGCTTTATTTCTGACCGTTTTGAAAATTGGCTTAAAAAAAACGCATCTTAATGAAAGTTCAAGAAAACTTAGATGATCTCCATAACATTTTTTCAATGTTTGAAGATCCGAAAGATAAATTTATTCAATTAATGGATATAGCCAAAGATTCGACTTCTTTTCTAATGGATAATCGAACGAACGAAAATAAAATTAATGGTTGTACTTCACAGGCATGGGTAGTCGTTATAAAAAATGACGATAAAACTTATTCTGTCAAAACAGATTCAGATGCACAAATTGTAAAAGGATTATTAACTATTTTGGAAAAAATATTTTACAATCAACCAGCAAAAGAAATTTTGTCAATTAGTGGTAATCAGATTTTATCTTCTATTGGGTTGGATGGTTCAATCTCCAGTCAAAGAACAAATGGATTTTCTAGTGCTATTGAAAAGATACAAGGACTTGTGCGATGAATCAGATCCCTACAGAATCAGTTCGTTTACTTCGTGACGTTGATGCTTATATGGTTCCCTCTGGCGATGAAGTAAAACTTTTAGCTGGAAACCTAGTAAAGATAACCCAAACTCTCGGTGGTAATTACACTGTCATCATGAATGGAAACATGGTCCAAATTCGCGAAGAGAATGTCGATGCTTTAGGAATAAAGATTGAAAAGAAAGCAATTGAAAGTGATCAGAATGGTGATGTCCAACAGCAAATATGGGATCAATTAAAAACATGTTATGACCCCGAGATCCCGGTTAACATAGTTGAGCTAGGGTTGATTTATGATCTTAATATTGAAGGCCCAGAGCAAAATAAAAAAGTTGTAATTAAAATGACTCTTACCGCTCCTGGATGTGGTATGGGTCCTGTTATAGCAGAAGAAGTTGATCGGAAAATTAATGCTGTAAATGGAGTAGAAAGCGTTTCAGTTGATTTAGTATGGGAGCCAATGTGGAACCGTGATATGATGAGCGAGGAAGCAAAACTTGAATTAGGAATGCTATAGATGAATCATTTCTCCACTGATATTAAAGCCGATTTCCCCATCTTCAATTCCTCAGACCTTATTTATTTAGATAATGCTTCTACAACACAAAAGCCGAGCAAGGTTCTTGAAGAGATTGATTCTTTTTATAAAGAAACAAATGCAAATGTTCATCGAGCTATTTATTCCATTGGTAATGAAGCGACTAGAAGATTTGAATCTGCTAGAGAAAAAGTAGCAAAGTTTATTAATGCTCCGAGTTCTAAAGAAATTGTATTCACGAGTGGTGCTACAGAATCTATTAACTTATTAGCGAGATCATTGGTTAGTAATCTAGAACCTGGCGATGAAATTTTACTATCCGCAATGGAGCATCATTCGAACATAGTACCTTGGCAGATGATGGCTGAGAAGTTCAAGGTTAAGATCAAGTATCTTCCAATTAATAAAATTGGTGAATTAGATTTAAATAACTCTGAACAATATTTTACGTCGAGAACTAAGATAGTTTCTATCACGCATATTTCTAATGTTTTGGGTACAATAAACCCAATAGAAGACCTTGCAAAAATGGCGCATAAAGTCGGAGCTCTTTTTATTTCAGATGGAGCTCAAGGGGTGCCTCACATGCAAGTTAATGTTGCAAAACTAGGTTGTGATTTTTACGCTTTTTCTGGACATAAAATGCTAGGCCCTACGGGTATTGGTGTATTATGGGGTAAAACTAAATTATTAGAAGAATTAGATCCTTTTATGGGCGGTGGTGAAATGATAGAAACTGTTTCATTTGAAGAGTCTACTTGGAATAAAATACCCTATAAATTTGAAGCAGGTACCCCAAACATAGCCCAAGCAGTTGGCCTAGGTGCGGCGGTTGACTACCTTGATTCTATCGGTATGAAGAATATTCAGGAACACGAAAAAAAACTTACAGATTATGCTTTTGATAAGATTAAAGACATAGAGGGTATTAGAATTCATGGGTCTTCCAAAAAAAAATCTGGTGTAATTAGCTTTAATATTAAGGATATACATCCTCAAGATTTAGCTCAATTCTTAGATCAAGATAATATTGCAATTCGTGTTGGGCATCATTGTGCACAGCCATTGTTATCTCTCTTAGATGAAACCTCTACCGCAAGAATTAGTTTTTACATATACAATAGTGAAGAAGATATCGATAAATTTTGTGATTCAATGATCAAAATAAAAACATACTTTTAAGATGGAAACTATTTCTCTTGATGATTTTTTAGATAATGGGATTATAAGAGAAAAGCCATTTAGAGAGATGGTCGCTAAAATAGATTATCGTTTATATCAAGATAAAAAAGTCATTATAAAAGGTTGTGCTGGAGTTGTAGTGCCAACTTGGGCATATTTAATTTTAGTTTCTCATGTCTCTCAAGTTGCCGATAAAATCTATTATGGAGAGCCAAGACAAGCTGTTAAAATTTTTGATAAACAATCAATTTAAAAAAATAATTTTGTTATTAAATTTTGCATCTTGAGAAGAATTAAAAGGATTTCAGTCTAATGGAAAAAAAGCCCCGTATCAGTTGGGAAAAATATTTTATGAATATCGCTACTGAGGTTGCAACCCGCTCAACCTGCGATAGAAAACATGTTGGTGCTGTTATTATCCGTAAAAAAACAATTTTATCTACTGGATATAACGGTAGTATTAAAGGACTCCCACATTGTGATGACTCTGGTCATGAGATGGTCGACGGTCATTGCGTTAGAACAACTCATGCGGAAGCAAATGCAATCGTCCAAGCAGCTAAAAATGGTGTTCGAACGGATAAAGCTGAAATTTTTGTTACAGCTTCACCATGTTATAATTGTTTTAAACTCATTGCAAATGCAGGTATAAAAACAATTTATTACCATGAATTTTATCGAGATGAGAGAATTATTGAGCATGCAAAAAAAGCAGGCATTAAATTGATTAAAATCACGGAATAAAGCTATTTTTTACACATGAATGTCAAAACAGTAAACTATACAGATAAAAACGCACCATCAACATTTACTAACTCACTGCACCAAACTGGTTTTAGTGTTCTGACAAATCATCCTATAAATAAAAGTTTAATAGATGAAGTATATGAAGAATGGGACATGTTTTTTAGTCGTAGCATCAAGAAAAACTATCTTTACAACAAAAGTACTCAAGATGGCTACTTTCCTTTTGGTTTAGAGAATGCAAAAGGAAACCCAATAAAAGACCTTAAAGAATTTTACCATTTTTATCCTTGGGGAGTTTTCCCAAAAGAGCTGAGTAATAAAACGAGTTTATTGTTTGACCAACTTGTGCAATTAACATCCACACTTTTAGGCTGGATTCAGGACCAGACACCACCAGATGTCAAAATTTTATTCTCTATTCCTTTACCTCAAATGATTGATTCAAGTCCAAATAACCTTTTAAGGATAATACACTATCCACCATTAACCGGAAATGAAGATCCAAGAGCTATTCGAGGTGCTGCACATGAAGATATTAACTTGATCACCCTTCTTCTTTCAGGAACGGAACCAGGTTTACAATTAAAAGATAACTCTGGAAATTGGAAAAACATTGTTTGTAACCCCGGAGAGATTGCAGTGAACACTGGTGACATGCTACAAGAAGCATCTAGCGGCTACTTTCCATCCACAACTCATCAAGTCATAAATCCATCAAAAAAAGATAAAAATAAAAGTCGATATTCTATGCCGTTATTTCTTCATCCAAATAAAGAGACGATACTCTCCAAGCGATATAGTGCTGAGGAGTACCTAAATGAGAGATTAAAAGAAATCGGTCTAAAATAAATTGAGAATGAATGAAAAAGACCTTCGAATAATCCTTAATGACATTGATAGTAAAGGATATAAAGCATACAAACGACTTAAAGGTTCCTATCAATTTTCTCTATTTACTCTTTGTATAGATCATGTACAAGGAGACCCTTTTTCAACTCCATCCAAAATTAGAATTAAAATAGAGACATCTATTAACTCTATACCCAAAAATTTATCCGAGAATCATTATCGAAAACTTGCCCTTCAAGACTTTTTATCAAGGCGCGTTAATATTCAAATTATCAAAAAATCAAATTTTCGAAATGGGACCGGAAATAGTGGTGTCGTTTTTATTGATAGCGGAGGTCAAGAAGTTATTGAAAGAACTGCATTGGTAATAAAAGAGAATTTTATTGAAGCAAGAATGCAGATTGGTCTTCCTGCCAGAGGTCGAAGAATTTTAAGTAAAGAAGCAATCCAAATTTTTTTTAACGATATCCCAAAGATTATTGAAGCATCCCTTATTTGGAAAAACCTTAATCAAGAAAAATGTATTGAATTTGTTGAGTGTATCGAAAACTATTACTCTATAAGTGCTCAACTAAAAGAAAAAAACCTGGTTGCTTTTATTGCAAATGGCTCAAACCTTGCGCGTGAGTCAGGTGTAAGTCAAAATCCCTTAAAGTCTGAAAATTCTATACTATTTAAATCACCAAAGACATTTGAGACATCTTTTATTTTACCAAATCCAATTAAAGGAGATAATCATTTAATATTGGGAATGGGTATACCGGAAGGTATTACATTAATTGTTGGTGGAGGCTACCATGGAAAGTCGACTTTTTTAAAGTCTCTAGAAAGAGGTGTCTACCCGCACATACCAAACGATGGACGTGAATATGTGGTTACTCGAAAAGAAGCGGTAAAAATAAGAAGCGAAGAAGGACGCAATATTGAGAATGTAGATATCAAACCATTTATTAATAACTTGCCGAATAATATAAAGACATCTTCTTTTTGCTCTGAAAATGCAAGCGGAAGTACGAGTCAAGCCGCAAATATTATTGAGGCATTAGAATTAGGTGCAAAATTTCTTTTAATTGATGAAGATACGTCAGCAACAAATTTTATGTTCCGAGATATTCGAATGCAAACATTAGTTCCAGGTCGACAAGAACCCATTACTCCATATTTAGATAGAATAACAGAATTTTATGAAGATTTTAATATCTCAACCATCTTAATTATGGGTGGAACTGGAGATTATTTTGAGGTTGCAGGTAATATTATAAAAATGGAATCATATGTCCCATACGATGTTAAACACGAGACATCTTTAATTATAAAAGAACATCCTTCAAAGAGGGTAACAGATAATGTCATTAAAATAAAAAAAATTACCCAGCGAGTGCCAAAACCTTTCAGTATAAACTCTTTAAAAAGTCATAAAAGAATGAATATCAAGGCACCAAGAAAAGCAGTGCTATTGTTCGGTGATGATGAAATTGATTTAAAATACCTAGACCAATTAATCGAGAAGAGTCAAACAAAAGCAATAGGTTTTGCTTTGCACTTAGCTTCAAAATATATAAGTGAAAAGAGTAATACACTACAAGAGGTCATCGCTAAAATTGAAACATTTATTAACAAAAATGGCTTGGATCAATTAGACCCTTATTTCACTGAAAATAACCACCCTGGTAATTTCTCAAGACCAAGAAAATATGAGATAGGTGCCGCGATCAACAGATTAAGGTCTTTTTCTGCTAAAATAATAGATTAGAGTCTTTAGTTATTTAAACCTTTTGAAACCATTTCAGCAATATCCATTATATTAACCTCTTCATCATTCCCCGTTGTTTTCAAACCATCTTCCAACATGATGTTACAAAAGTTACAAGCAGCGGCAACAGTTTTAGCCTTGGTTTCAACCGCTTGTTTCACACGTGTCTGATTTATTCTATCTCCTGTTTTTACTTCATACCACATATTCCCACCACCAGCACCACAACAAAAACTTTCTGATTTAGACTGTTCCATTTCCTTGAGCTCACCATCCCTTAAAATAGACTGGATAACATTTCGAGGTGCATCATACTCATTATTATGTCTTCCTAAGTAACAAGGGTCATGAAAAGTGACATCCTCATCCATCCAAGGCTTTGGTTCTATTTTCTTGGTTTCGATAAGCTCGTCAATAAACTGAGAATGATGGACAACCTCAAGTTCAACCCCTAATTCAGCATAATCATTTTTTAGCGTAGTAAAGCAATGCGGGCATTGAGTTACTATTTTTTTAAACTTATACTGATCAAATGTTTCCTTATTTTGTTCTGCCATTGTCTGGAAAAGATACTCATTACCAATTCGACGAGCTGAATCGCCAGTGCAGGTTTCCTCATTACCAAGAGAAGCAAAATCCACTCCGGCTTTATTCATTACATCTACTACTGCTTGAGAAATTTCACGTCCTCTTGAATCATAAGCCCCACTGCATCCGGCCCAATACAAAACCTCAGCTTCTTTTTTCTCTCTCATTAATGGAACATCCCTGCCTTCCATCCAATTTTCTCTATCTTGAGGTGACAAACCCCATGGATTACCATAATTTTCCATTTTTTCAAAAGTTTCCATTGCATCTTTTGGAAACTTAGATTCCATCATAACTAAATCCTGCCTCGCTCTTAAAATATCTACCATCGGTTCATTACCAACAGGGCAAACTTCGACACAATATCCACAAGTGGTACAACTCCAAGCTGCTTCCTCGGTTAACATCCAATCTGTGAGCGGAATATCAATCTCTTTACCATCCGCTAAATCTGTAAGGTTTTCATTTAAAAAATAGCGTTTATTAATTTCAAGAGCGGAAGGCGATAATTCTTTCCCCGTTACATAAGCAGGGCAAGCATCCTGACATCGACTACATTGTATACATGCATATCCATCAAGGAGCTGTGTTTGGGGAAGGTGATGAAGCCTCGAAGAACCAAATTGTTCTATACTATCGTCCTCAAAATCAATTTTTTCAATTGCAGCCATGGATCTTCTTTTTTCTTTAGCCATTATGTTTAATGGCCCCATAAAAAGGTGTGCATGCTTAGACATTGGGAAATAGGGTAAAAATAGCAAAATAAGACCAAGAGCCATCCACCAGGTAATATGTTCCATCATTACAATACTGTCCGGTTGTAAACCGATCCATAGTTTGGACATCATATTCGCACCCGGCTGAGACCAATCTGATTGAGTATGCGCTATTTCAAAAGAAGCAGATAAAAATCTAGAGCCAACATGAAGAATAATAAAAGATCCAACTAAAAGAGAATCGAAACGCATCCCACTTACTGCAAGCTCCGATAACATTACGGGTTTATTTATTTCCAGACGTTGATCTTTTAAAATAAATCTTCGAGCTAAAAAATAGACAACACCAAAAAGGATGAGCAAACTGAAAACATCAACAAAGAGTCTATAAATATTGCCAATAATATTATTTGGTAAGAAACTAAAACCAGGTATAAAACCATATAGCACGTCAACAATGTTAACGATTAGATATAGAGTAAATCCCCACGCTACGAACGCATGTATTAGGCCAACAACAGGTCTTGTTTTAAAGAGTGTCTTTTGTGAAAAAAAAGCAAACAGCCCCACCTGCCAATTTTTAAGAATATCTTTCCAATTTAGTGGGTTAGTACCAATGCTTATCACTCTAAACATTCGACCAAAGGTAACAAAAGAGGCTCCAAAACAACCCAGAGCTAAAAGCACAAACACTATTTTTTCAATAAAAGATAGCAATAAAGTCCTCTCTATTTTTAGATTACTTAATCGTAATCAATATGGCATATATTTTCATAAAGACTAAAAGAATCATAAGAGAATATTTTTTTCATCCTCCATTATAATAGCTTTTAAAGTCTATGAATTTTCCAAAGCCTCAATCAGCTTTGGTACAATTTCTAAGACATCGCCTATAACAGCATAATCTGCAATCTCAAATATAGGGGCATCTGGATCTTTATTAATAGCAAGAATGGACTTTGAACCTTTCATACCGACAACATGCTGAATTGCACCTGAAACACCTAGAGAAAAATATAGCTTCGGAGCAACATTACTACCAGAACTTCCAACTTGTCTAAACGAATCTATCCAACCAGCATCAACAACAGGCCGACTTGCCGATACTTCAGCATTTAGAACTTTAGCCAGTTCAAATGCAATTGGAATATTTTCTTCTTTTTCAATTCCACGTCCAACAGAAACTAATATTTCGGCTGATTCCAGATCTACATCGCCAGCTTCTTCTTGAAAAGGATCTTCTGATTTTGAACGAACTATTGTAGAATCTAAATTTATATTTAATAAACGAACTTCTGAACTACCAGCCTCTAAGTTTTCATCACTAAAAGCAGCGGATTGGAAACTTAGGATTACCTGATCATTCATTGAAGAAATGGAAGCGTTGAGCTTTGCATTAAGAACTTGCTTCACAAAAGAGCTTTCTGAAAGTGAAATAATATCTGGAATGAAAGGGATATCTAATCTTGCAGAAACTCTAGGAACAAAATCTCTAGTCTGATACGTATGACCAAGGACAATATTTTTTGGCGATTCAGATTGAATAACTTGCGAAACAATTTCCGCATAACCATCTGCATTGTATGATTCAACGTATTCATTTTTAACGATCAAAATCTCATCTAACTGTACACCTGATAACTCTTGTGCTATTGAATCAGCGTCTTTGCCAATTGTAAGTACGGATACGGTACCACCAAGACTTTTTGCCCCAGCGATAGCCTCTTTACTTAGACGATGAAGAGAACCTCTACTACTTTCGAGAACAACTAAAGTATCCATATTTTAAATTACCTTTATATCTTTTTTAAGAACATCGACTATGCGAGCAACAATCGCTTCCGTATCGCCTTCGATAACTTCTGTCTGTTTGGATGTTTGTGGAATAGAGACCTTATCCACGGATTGTAAATTAGAAAGTTGGTTTTGTGCTGATAAAAGAATTTCTTTTATCTCTTTTTTCTTCGCTCCCATAATCCCTTTTAGTGATGGATATCGAGGAATATTTAAACCCGATTGTATACTTACAGAGGCAGGCAATGGCAATTCTACCCATTGAAACCATCCAGACTCAAGTTCTCTTTTAACCTTAATTTTATTCTCTTTTACCTCCGTCTTTATAGCGAGGGTCGCGGTTGACATTCCTAAAAACTCACCTATCAGCACACCTGTTTGCCCCATACCTGTGTCATCTGATTGTAGCCCCGAAAGAACTAAGTCAAAGTTTTCTTCTTTTAATACTGATGCAAATTTTTTGCCTACAGTTAAAGGATCTTTTTCAATATCATCACTCTCTTCAATTTGAATTCCCCTGTCAGCTCCTTTTGCTAAAGCTTCTCGGATTACTTTTTGAATTCTTGATGGCCCCATAGAGATAACAACAACCTCACCCTCTCCGTTTTTTTCTTTTATTAGAAGGGCTTCTTCAAGAGCAAAATTATCTGGTGGGTTCATGACGAAAGTAACAGAAGATTCATCTATCCATTTTTCATTTGGACTTAGAGGTAGAGCAGACTCGGATCCCGGAACTTGTTTAACTAAAACGGCAATTTTCATAATGTTTTTATATTATTTAATATTTTAATAAATTTGAAGATACAATTTATGTATAAGTTTAGGATAGATTCAATAATATGAAAGATTTTTGGGTAAGAATGATCCTTGAAATGGTTTTTATTTCAGGCAGCATAATCACACTCTATTGCCTTTACATCCTTTGGGCTAAAAGAAGCTATAAAAAGTCAAAAAAACCCTACGAATGAAATTGCTTTGATGATAGGGTAATCTTGCTTTAGTTTCTAGCCAATAGGTTTTAATTCTTTAAAGTCTATCAATCAAATAAAAACCGGAGAAGTAATATGAAAAAATTGTTAAAAATTTCTTTTGCCTTCCTTTTTCTCACTCAGAGTGTTTTTTCACAGTCTGTAGAGGGAACTTGGAAAGCCGTATCTGCAATAGTTACTTACGACTATGTTGCTAGAGATGTATCAACTAGCCCAGACGATGAAACAAATACATCATTAACCACGACAATGTCATGGCCTAGCTCTGATCAACCTTTAGTAACTTTTCCAACCAAAACTTTTGAGGTTGGTGAATTAATTACTACTCAATTAGTACCTCTTGTGAATCCAACTTTACTACAAATGTTAGGTATCGATATTAATGTAGATTTCAATGACGATGGTAATTTTACAATTATTGATGGTAGTACATACCCAACAACAGAAGAACAGAATTGTTCAACATATGCAGTAGTACCAAATGTTGCCGAGAATGGTACCTGGGCATCAACAACTGGTTTTGATCATCCCGATGATCTAACCAAACATTCTATGGGATGGGGTATTACACAGTCTGAGGTCTTTGCTCAGTTTAGCCCAGCAGACCTTGTGAATGGAACTCTTGGAGTCGATTATGGTCCTGGTACTGATATGCCAAACTGGGGTCAGATTACAATAGGCTACAATGATGAAGCTCATACAACGCCTACTTCTTTAGCAACTTACTGGGAAGCAACAGATGGTTCCGCAAGTGGACTGGGTGTTGATGATGATGGTCTTTTAAATTCATTCGTAGGTGTTCCTATTGCTCCAGCAGATACCGTGACTATCCATAATACAGAAGCATTGTTATACGCCACCGCTCCAGAATATTGGGCTTCTTTAGGATGGACAGATGGTGGATACGATCCAATAGCTTACCCAATGATTGGTGGACCAGGACAAACTATTGATATGGAAAACCCTCTTACTTACGAAACTGATCCATTTACGGGAGAAATATCTCCTGCTGGAATAGTGGACGCTAACCATGTCTATTACTTTGACCCAGTCGGTCCTGATGAAGGAGCTTTTACCGGAGATGAACCATTCTCTTCAACAGGTCATTTTTTAACTTCCAATTTCGCAGAAGCTTCACAAATATTTGCAGGAGTATTTGATGCTGTATATGCAGCAACAAGTGACCTTCAAACTGCGGCGACAGCGGCAGCAGATAGTGTGGCTGTTCTTTACGTCGGTGCTGATACATCAGCGAATCTCGCGGCTAGTGTAGGAGAAGGCTTATACGGAGAGTTCGTGGAGTGCTTTGGAACTACTGGAGACGCAGATTTATGTAACGCTGTTTTTGCACAAGGTCCAAACAATACTCTAAATCTTGTTAATTATACATGCCAAGGTGATTGTGGAGTCGATGACTCAGGTTGGGATGTTGACTTGTCACACCCTGATTCTGCTGCTTATGGTGGAAGATTAGTCTTAGAAGTTGATAACGTCTGCATTAGAGATATTACAACTCAAACGGTTGCTGTGAATTGGGCAAATACTCAATTTGTTAATGTTGATGAAGACGCTCCAGTTTCTTCAGAGTTTAAGTTACATGGTAATTATCCAAACCCTTTTAACCCATCAACCAAAATTAAGTTCTCAACAGAAATGCTTTCTAATGTAAGCATAAACGTATACTCTCTCATTGGAGAAAAAGTATATTCTGTTGATCAAGGCGCAATGAGTGCTGGTACTTATGATATTTCTTGGTATGGTGTTGATAATGCCGGAAATAAAGTTTCATCAGGTGTTTACTTTTATGAAGTCCGATCTAATGATCGTATTGCTCGAGGTAAAATGCTGTTAATGAAGTAATTTTTTTTATTTCAACCTTAAATAAAAGCCTTACAATCGTAGGGCTTTTATTTTATAAAAATGACCCTATGATAAAATATTTTTCAATCCTTTTTTTACTAAGCAATCTAATTTTGGGTAATAACTTTAAAATTTCAGGCAAGGTTGTTGATTCCACAAATAAAAAACCTCTTATCGGTGCCAATGTTATTATAGAAAACTCGTCTCAGGGAGCCGCTACAGATATCAATGGTGATTTTGTTATCAAAAACATTGGACAAAAAACCTGTAAAATAAAAGTTCAATATATTGGGTATAAAACTTTTAGTGATAAAGTGACTATTCCCAATGATGGAAATAAAATTTTGAATATCTCATTGGAGCCCGAAGTTCTTGAACTTGAAACTTATATTGTTACAGCCTCAAGAAGAAGAGAAAGGATTGAAGACGCACCAGCAGCAATTTCAGTAATAACAAAAAGTGAGATACGAAGGCAGAGCAATACCAACCTTGGCGATTATATAAAAGGTACAAAAGGAATTGATTTTACTCAATCGGGTATAGACAGTTACAATATCACAGCTCGAGGGTTTAATTCCTCCTTTAGCTCAAGAATGCTTACGCTTACAGATGGTCGCATGGCGAATGTACCATCTTTAAGACTTACCGCTTATAATGTGATACCAGTTTCATTTGAAGATGTCGAACAAATTGAAGTTGTCCTCGGACCAGCCTCCGCTCTTTATGGACCAAATGCCCACAGTGGAATATTAAATATTGTTACGAGTTCACCGTTACGATCTCAAGGAACGACCTTCAATATTCAAGGTGGGTTACTCGATCAAGAGAATACTAGTCTATTAAAAAAACTAACTTTTAGAACTGCGCATAAGTTTAAAAACTTCGGATTTAAAGTCTCCGGGGTAGCACTTTCAGGTCAGGACTGGACTCATTACAACATAGATGAATTCGAAGGTCATGACCCCGTTTTTATTGGACGTCCAAATTTGATCCATAATCGAATTGAAGATGGAGGAAATCCCGCCGAAGCAGATAGCCCAATATTTACGAGCGAGATGATTGAACATGTGGATGGTGCCGACGAGAGTTGGGTTGGGAAATATTGGGGTGATAAAATTTCGACTAATGGAGAGAGTGGATCACCTAAGATTACCCAAGATATGATTGATGAGGCATCGAGCACTTCTTTTAACCGTTTCACCTTAGATAATGGTACTGTATTATGGTTTGTCACTCAAGATCGTTTAGGCCATTTCTATGCAGATGGGATTGATAATGATGGTAATGGTGCGATTGATGAAAGAATTGATTTAGGTATTGATGATCAAACTGAAAAATGGACTGATGGTATTGACAATGATGGCGATGGCCTAATTGATGAGGCTGATGAAATCGGTACCTCTTGGCTTGACCGTTTCGAAAGTAGCGCCTTAGGTGGTGTAAATATTAATGACAATGACCATAAGTCAGGATTTGGTGATTATACATATGATTCTCAGGGTAATATTGTTTTTGATACCAACAAGAATGGCATTTTCAACGATGACCTTGGTACAAATGGACTCGACGATGATGGAGACTGGGGGCTTTATATTGACTCTCAAAATAATCCTTTTGGTATTCCAGAAGAATTGTTTGTTGACTTAAATAGCAGCGGTGAATTTGAAGAAGATGCTCGAGAAAGCTTTTTTGATGGTAACAATAATGGTTTTTGGGATAGTGCTGAACCTCTTGATGATTTGAATGGAAACAATACGTGGGACGAGGGTGAGTTATTCACCGATTTAAATGGAAATGGTACTTGGAATCAAGCTGAAATCTTATTGGACTGGGGAATTGATAATGTTGATGGTACCGGAGATTACGGAGAAGGTAATGGCGTATGGGATGGAGAATCATTCACAGATTTAAATGGAAATGATATTTGGGAACAATTCACTTTTAACGACCTAGATGGAAATGGACTCCCAAGCCCAAATGAAGTCGGAGTTGATGAACTTGATGAAAAAGATTTTTCTGTCAATTATGGAGGTCTTCCCAATAAATATAAAGATGCTAATGATGATGGTATTAATGATTATCCTGAGTTTAATGTTCGGAACCTTCGATACGATTTACGTCTGGATTGGGAGCCGAATGATGACGCAAGTATTGTTCTTTCGCATGGGTATGCATGGGCCAGAAATATAAATATTACTGGTATTGCTCGTTACATCGCAGATGGTTGGGTGTACAGATATTACCAAGCACGGGCACGTTATAAGAACTTATTTTTTCAGACCTATTTAAATAGTAGTTACTCTGGTAGCTCAAATAACCCTACCCGAAACTTAGCAACAGGAAGCATTATTTATGATCGATCGAAAAAGTTCAGTGCACAATTACAACAAGTAAATAGCTTTTTAGATGAAAAAATTCGTTTTGTTTGGGGAATTGATTATTTCTTGACCTTACCAGACACTAGAGGCTCTATTTTATCTGATAAAAATCTTAATGATCGTATCGATAATAATAGCAATGGTGAGGCCGGCTCTCCTTATATTTTTGATGATAAGAATGATAATACATGGTATGACAATGG
>Ga0209632_10000931_pt1 | contig 30226 bp, 31 predicted proteins | sample COG_10_FD_184754 | JGI IMG/M metagenome (GOLD analysis project Ga0209632, IMG submission 184754) | Pelagic Microbial community sample from North Sea - COGITO 998_met_10 (SPAdes) (version 2) | ecosystem: Environmental > Aquatic > Marine > Neritic zone/Coastal water | place: Helgoland, sampling... | reverse complement strand
CCAGCGAGTTTTACGACGAATCAACCAAATTGTATGAAGTTGAAAAAGGTACATTTTTAACTGGAACTGAATTAGTGGATTATTATGGTACATTGATCGAGAATCATCCCGCATTAAAAAGCATTGAAGACGGTTTCCACGAGAAAGATTACGATTCGTGGAAGAAGTTTTATGAAAAGTTTTCTGATAAAATGATGATAGTAGGAGATGATTTGTTTACAACAAATCCGAAATTGATTAAGAAAGGTTTGGAAGATAATTGGGCGAACACCCTCCTTCTAAAAGTAAATCAAATTGGTACAATCAGTGAGGCAGTAGAAGGGGCGAAAATGATGATGGAAAAGGGAAATAATGTCATTGTTTCGCATCGTTCGGGTGAAACCAATCATGCGTATATTGTTGATTTAGCAGTTGGAATTGGTGCGAAATATTTGAAAATCGGAAGTCCTTGTAGAGGTGAGCGTGTTGCTAAATTCAATCGTTTATTGGAAATTGAACATGATCATAAAATGAAGGAATAATGTGTAGTTTTGATTGACACTACAAATTATTTTTTTGAACGAGTTTTACGTTTTGTTTGTTTCTTCTTCTTTTTCTTGGTACTCGATTTAGATTTATGTTTACATTTTGTTGAACGTTTTTTTAAAGTTCCTCCAGATCGTCGGAACACTCTACTTAAAACCCCGGGTTTCTTAGGAGGATTTTTTAATTGCTCTAATTCTCTTCGTGTTTGGTCTAACTCTGTAATAGTTTTTGTTTGTGCCGCGCCCATGGATTTCATTGTTTTTTTTTGTTGGTTATATTTGTCTAATTCGGGCGCACATATACTTTGTTTAAATTCCTTAAATTGTTTAAATTCCTTTACATCTTGAGGAGAAAGTTCATGTGAAATTGGTTTAGGAATTGTATTCGCTTCTTCACGATTTTCATTTGGAGAAAGTTCATGTGAAATTGGTTTAGGAATTGTATCCGCTTCTTCATGGTTTTCATTTGGAGGTACATCAATTGATTTACTACATGATTTTGCCATTGTACATCTTTCACCATATTCAGCATTTTCAATATTCGACCCTTTTTGCATATTACATATAACTTGGTTACGATTATAGGTGTCTAAATCACAATGGGTTCCAATGTCTTCACAATCTCCGCCATTAAGAGGCAGTGATTGTTTTACTTCTTCATTTAATATTTTGCCAATTAATTTTGCTAAATCAGGGTTTTCTTGTAAATATGAAATTTTTTTGCTAATCGCATGAAGTACTTTCTCGTTTTTGATTGGAAGACATCTTGTATTAAACTGATTAATATAATCTAATAATGATTCATCGTTCATGAATGTTTTTTTTTCAAATAACTCTTTTTCTTTCATAAGAATGTCAGTTATTTGGTTTATTTTAGAGTTTTCATCCAATTTCTTATTCTCATATATTTCTTTTATTTTAACCATTACATTTCGTCCTTTTCTCACTATATTTCCCGTGCTTAAAGTATTCATCATTTATATTATAATCAGATAAGATTATGATATAAACATTTCATCTAAATGCCTCCTCTTAAACGCAACACCAAATGAAGAGTCGACTCTTTTTGAATATTATAATCACTTAATGTGCGTCCATCTTCTAATTGTTTTCCAGCAAAAATCAGACGCTGTTGATCAGGTGGAATACCCTCCTTGTCTTGAATTTTCTGTTTAACATTATCAATCGTATCACTTGCTTCAACTTCAAGTGTAATCGTTTTTCCGGTTAGTGTTTTCACAAATATTTGCATATTATAGTTTATAATTTAACCTAACATTTAAACCTTTTCCAAATGTACTTTAGAAAAATAGTTTTCATAATTATATAAATCCAACTTATATAATTAACTATGGAGGAATTCCAGCATAGTCATAATGAACTTCTTAAAAAACGAGAGACATTTTATAGTGAAATGTGTGAATTAAAGTGTTATTTAGAAGTAATAAAACAAAAAATAGAATTAACCGAACTAGATATTACACGTAATTGTATTAAACATAACAAGGAACACAATTGGATTTCAGAGCGAGAAAGTGGTCCTTACGGAGAACGATTTTTTACATGTAAACATTGTAATACCATTAATTAATCAAAATATTCCAACCCAGGTAATGTATCAAATGAAATATATTCAATGGAAGCGCCACCACCTGTGGAAATATGAGTAAAATTATGTTTATAGTTGTTTGTAAAACCACCAGTGTCCCCACCACCAACAATGACCTTTTTGTCGTCACAACGTTTCAATTCTTGTTTTAACATATGAACCAATATTTCAGAACCTTGTTTGTATCTTTCATCTTCGACTACACCTAGTGTCCCATTCCAGAAAACAATGTCGTGTTGTTTAATGAGTTTATGTAAATGATTCAGTGATTTCATTCCAATATCAAAAAATGACTCGTTACTATTTAATTTGTCACTAGTAATGTGTTTAGGATCATCTTCTAAATTTTCGGCACATAATCCATCGCACATTAATGTGATTGTTGCTTTATTGGATTGGATTGTTTTTAAATAATCGGTCATATCATTTTTCAAAATGGAGTTAATATTTCCACCGCAAATATAAATATGATCCACCTTTTTAGATAGATTTTTCAACAATTCCAATTTATCGTCCATTTTCCCACCGCCAATAATGGCCAAAATCTTCTTGGAAGATTCATTTTTGGTAATGGATTGAAGTGCTGTAAGTTCTTTGTCAATCAAATAACCGTATCCTTTTTCTGTCATTTGAACACCGGCAATGCTTAAATGATCGCGATGCATACATCCAAATGCGTCATTTATATAGACAGTACCCAATTGTTGGATTACATTATATGCCATATTGTTAGTAAGATTCATGGTTTTGTAGTTTGTTTCTTCTTCATGGAAACGCAAGTTTTCCATTAAATATACTTTATGATCGGGATCGCCATTAAGACGCTGTAACGTCGTATCATGGAGTCCTTCATTTAAAAATCCAACATGTTTTCCTAGCAATTTTTCCAGTTCAGGAATTAAAAATTTCAGAGAAAACTGTTCATCATTACCTTTCGGTCTACCAAAATGAGACCCAATAATCAAACGATTGGGTTCGTCTTTCAAAATGCGTTGAATAGTCGGAAGTGCTGAAGTAATACGGAAATTGCTGGTAATTTCGCCATTATTTACAGGAACATTCAAATCGAGACGTAATAGCACATCTTTACCCTGAAAATTCAAGTTTTCGATAAAGTGTGGATGACTATTGTGTTGATATATGACATTCACCAATTTAATCAATTGACTTGCGTAAGACCATTCATTGTCATACCAAATCATAAATTTAAAATGATTGTTTCCCAATTCCATGGAGGCTTTTTCATCTACTATAGAGGGGCATTCGGTAGAAATCAAATCGGAACTAACAATGTTTTCTCGTACAACCTGTAAATAAGGATCTTGTTTCATAGATTTTAAAATAGTTTCCAAATTGGTTTCTGTTTCCAAAACTACATTTAAATCAACAAGAGATACACTGTTTACTGGGACGCGAACAGATGTACCCACAACTTTTCCTTCTAATTCAGGAAGAATTTTCGCGATAGACGATGAAGCACCTGTGCTATGCGGAATAATATTGTTGAAAATAGAACGATTGGTACGACTTTTGGAATGAGCTGTATCGACTACTTTTTGACTTGCTGTAGAAGCGTGAATGGTTGTAAAGTTGGCTTGTTCTATATTATAATGATTGCTTAAATGACGTAATACAGGAGTAATACAATTGGTTGTACATGACGCATTACTTACAATTTTCTGACCTTTGTAATTCTGTTCGTTGGCACCATATACAAAAAGGGGACTGTCGTCTTTTGCCGGAGCACTCATAACAATATAATCAACATTGTGTTGTGATGCTTTTTCTTCCGTTAAATATACACCCGTAGCATCAATAATATGATTTATGCCATATTTTCTCCATTCGAGTTGACTTGCATCGCGATTACGCAAAATATGAATGGGTTTGCCGTTAATTTCAAAAGTATCATTGTCAATAACATTTACATAGAAATGTTTGTTATATTGATGAACACTATCGCGTTTTAAATAAGATTCAATATTTTGAATATCAAAGTCCGGGGCATTAATGACTTTAACATCCATCGCATTATTATAAATGAGTTGGAGAAACACACACTTACCTATTCGTCCGAAACCGTTAATACCGATCGACAACATAATATCATACAACTAGATTTTTTTTTTAACATATTTTTTCATTATATGTTAAAATGAGATGAAGTATATAATGGCGCCTATTATGTTTAAATTTAATCGTTCTTATCAAACAAATGAGCAACGTTCTTTAGCCATAAAATCACTAGATTCGACTAAAAACCCTTTAACGTGTAAACAGAGATACAGTCAAATAGCACAACTTTCAAATCCCGGTCAGGTAATGAACTATAAATCAATAACAAACTGTACGAAAATGCAGAATGTATATGCACAAGGAAGGTTGATTGGTCGCAATTTTTGTATGAAATTATGATAATATCTTGTTATAATATAAATGAAGCGACCGGTGCGTGATCCAATAAAAGGAACATATACGATAAAAGATGTTGAATATAAAGAACTGTTTGGTTCTAGGGAACAAGTCATGAATGGAACAGCGTACAAAACCAGCGGTGAATTGACAAAAGATGATTTAGTTGTTAATAAACATGGACGTATCGTTTCTAAAGTGAAATATGACACATCCCGAAAAGAGAAGCGTTTAGAAAAATACGGTTATTTTGCGAAAAAAGGTAAATTCGGATATGTTAAAAAAGGGACAAAACGAAGATCAACTAAGAAACGAAAGAAATCAACCAGAAAAAATCGTAAATGAATCAATATTTAGTCATATGAATAATTTCTATGATTAATATATAATGTCAAAACACGTAAAATCAACGGGAACTCGCGCAGAAGTCATGCATGGAAATGCGAAGCATACATCGGGTGGTTTAGAGAAAAAAGATCTTATGATGAACAAACGCGGAAGAATTGTCTCCAGAAAGAAGTCCAAGACTGCTAAAAAGATGAAGCGCCTTGAGAAGGCAGGATTTAAACCTAAGAGGGGGACATTCAAGTTATTTAAGAAATCTGACGGAAAAACCAAGAAGAACAGAAAGTAAATTCAACACAAATAAAGACAAATAATTTATATAACTATTAATGGAAATAGTAATAGTTATAACAGTTGTATTTTGCATATATTATTTTATTTATTTAGTAAATGATGATATTATAGATGGGTATGAACTATGACATAAATAAACACATTGGAGAAATACATATACGTGCGTTATTTAATTGTGAAGCGCGTATATGAAAATAACGATGTTCGCAATCGTCATGTCGGTTCATTGGTTGTTCACATACTGCGTGAGACATTTGGTCGATGATACATTTAGGATAAATGGTAAGAGTTTTATGAACGTTCCATTCATATTTGATGTTTATAAACTTTTGTGTGCGATAAATGGCAAATCCATTAAATGCCGAAATACATGACACAAGACCATTTATAGGATCTTTCAGAATTGCTCTACCCATTGCGTCTTTTACATGTTGAACCATTAGATGTTTCACTTTTCGAACATTATTATAATGATTACAACTAAAAGTGTACGGTTCAATAGAAAGTGCCCATAAATCATAATAAATCACACGATTAAATGATAATGAATCCCATGGCAATGGTTCTTCGTTACGTTCCGAGTCAATAATACCATTTATAACGCTCGAGTTCATTTTTTCCGAATTCACTTCATCCATGTCCATCATAATAAAATAGTCAAAATTATCCAACTTGATTTCCTTTATTGTATCTAGTATTTTGTTTCGCGCATTTGCTATATTTTGTGTACGAATATTTCCTAACTCTTTGTTTCCTTGAACTATTTTCATTTTGTTAGGATGTTTCATCATAAATTGTTCCAATAAGTCAAGTGTGTTGTCGCCCGAATCGTCATATGAAAAAATAATATAGTAATCATCAAAACATTCACACAGTGTTTGTATATTTATTAAAACTTTTTCTAAATAAGGTTCAACATTATAGGTGCAGCCACAAATATAACTGTTGATTGGTTTCATTGACTAATAATAATGATTATTTTATTTTTAAACCTTTGTTAAAAATAAAATTACATGGAAAAAACTGTGGAATATTTTAGTAGTTCAAAATCATTTTTATAATATTCAGCAACAAGTTGTTTCGTTTTTTCGCTTGGTTCTTTTTTTTTCAAATCATAACTATCATGTATTTCACATGGTAATGAAATCTGGAATGTTTTTTCTAAATAACTATGAACTTGACTTAATTCATGAATATCATATAAAATAACTTTGTCTAGTTTTAAAAAATCTTCTAAACCATGTGTTTGAGGACGAAAATGCGATTCTAGATTGCCTGGTTCTACTTTATGAATAATTGTAGCCCATTCGTTTACATCAATATTACCATCATTCACTAGTTCGTTACATTTTTTTTGCGTTTTACTTGAGTCTACGCGTAATTTTAATATACTTTTATACCGAATTTTACTATATCCACTTAGAAAACGACTATATGGATTGCGTGAAAAAAATAGTACAACTGATTCATTATCTAAAAAAAGTTCGTCTATTTCCATATTTGAAAATTTATGTTTATGGACGTCGAAATATTTTTCAGTATCGTATAAATAATCAATATCGTTTATCATGTTTTTAATCGTTGTACAAGCACATTTTTCATTAAAAATAAAAATAAGAGGTAATTCCTTAAATTTATAAATGAACATTACTATAATAACAGAAGTTTATTTTTACATATAAACATAAATGAATTAAAATCAATATTTGTGGATTAGTTAATGCTTTCTAAAAAATTGATTTTACCTAACACTAACATTCCGAATAATAACATGGAAATATCAACTAATACTATGAATGCAGTAGAAAATGAATATTATGTAGGAGACAATTTAGATACTTTAAAACGGTTGCCTAATAATTCAATCGATTTTATTTATTTCGATCCTCCATACAACACAGGACGTAATTTCTTCAATTTTGATGATAAATTCAAAAGTGTAAATGATTATATTGAATTCATTAAATTGCGTATTATAGAATGCGAGCGTTGCTTAAAACCCAATTGTAATATTGTCATACATATTGAACCAAAGATTTCCCATTATTTTAGGGTTATTTGCGATGAAGTATTCGGATTAGATCATTTTAAAAACGAAATTGTTTGGCAAACCGGCGGAAACGCGAAAAATCTGTATCAACTTAATCGATTTCATGACACCATTATTGTGTATTCTAAAAAAGGAAAGGGAAATAAAGCAAAGTTCAATCCGCAATATTTTCCATATGATGAAGAATATAAGAAGAAATCCAATGTAAAGTTTTGTGAAATTCATAAAAAAGAATATGTGACTACCGCATTACATAATTCTCAACCAGACGTAAATCCACGACTGAATTTAAGATATGAATGGAAAGGTGCTCAGAAACAATGGTATGTTACAAAAGAGAAAATGAAAACGTTAGATGAAGACAATCGATTAGTGTATAATAAAAGCAATATACCAAGAATCAAGCGATTCTTAGATGAAATGCAGGGAATTCCTTTACGTGATGTTTGGTGCGATATTAGTAACACACAAGTTGGAGAAAAATTACAATATGCTACACAAAAACCCGTGAAATTATTGGAACGCATAATTAAATTATATTCAAATGAAGGAGATTTGTGTATGGATATATTTGCTGGATCGGGTGTTTTAGGACGTGCATGTATGAAACAAAATCGTAATTATCTATTACTTGATATAAACAATGATGGTCGGGAAATATTTCAACAGTCAATTTCTTGAAAAAAAATAACTACGATTACTAACAATTATATATTTTAGTTTAATTGCACTGTTCAAATTTCTAGTAACAGTAAATAATATAAAATTGAATTTTTTTTCTTGATAAATTAATTATATTAATCCCAATAAATAAATATAAAATGGAACCATTACGAAAACAATTTCTTCACGATCAAGATAATCGTATTCAAAAATTGTATTATGATATAAATATTAATACAATTTTCAACAGAACAAAATTACAAAATGTTAAAAACAAATTTTGGAAATATGAAAAATATATAAATAATAAATATTTTAATGATGTGCAACCAAAATTATTAGAATTAGAACAAATCCGAGATGAAGTCTATATACAATGGCAACGTGCAAAAAGAATATCACTCATACACAATCCTACTCCCGAAAATGTACAAAAACGAACAGCATTAGTTCCAATATTTCGCAAAGCAGATGAAGAATACCAAGAAATGAAACAAGAAGAATACTTTTATAATCAAGTTATGGAAGATATTCATTCTAAAATATATGAAATAAACAAACAACAACGTAATATTTACAAACATTATAAGAAATGCTCTCATTACGAAAAAAAAAATATGGTTTACATTAGCGGTTGTAAAACAAAACATAAGTTCTGTTCTACTTGTAGTGATGATATAACAAAATGTCCTGTATGTGAGGAAGATTTATCTTTTCAATATTGTGCTATTTGTATGGAAAATAAAAAGGAAATAGTAGAAACGGGGTGTGAAAATAAACATCAAACATGTAAAGAATGTTTGGATAAAATAATAAGAAAGAACAATGTATGTCCGTTTTGTCGTGATTATTGTAGTAAAGAACCATCTGTCCCTATATACGTAGAAGGGACTTCTCATACAGTTGAAGAAATGGAGCAATCATATTCTCGGATGGAGAATGGAGAAGACTATAGAGACTATTTACAAGATATGACAGACGATAGGAGGTAAAAATATTTCAACAGTCAATTTCTTGAAAAAAATAACTACGATTACTCGCAATTATATTTTTATGAATATTCATGATTTTTTTGGGTTTAAAATACAGGAGGGGTTACAGGGTCGATCTTATATTGATACTTCTTTAGCATTTTGGAACTGATAGAGGTGACACAGCATCCTTTTTCACCGTTCACTAATTCGGTAATAGGAATAATCGAGAAGGACCAATTGTCCACGCTATTGCGGTTCTCTCTCAATTTACCGTCTTTACCTACGTTGACTAGTGTCACCATCACATAGTCAAATTCATCGGTAGAATATGCAACATGTCCAGTATCCGAAGAACTACCCTTATTTTTCTCACTGTGGCGTCGCGTAGTTTCGAAATGGGTTTGTTGCGAGAAATCGTCTTTTCCTTTTACTTGGCGAAGTTTGGATTGAATTCTTAGCGGTTGACCAGTTGTTGGATGTATTGCTAATATATCAAATCCCGGACTGTTGTTCTTTGTTTCGATCATGGGGCAATCAGCGTCGAGTTCAGGGTCATATGCTACTATTCCACAATGTCGAAGTAGATCTTTTTGAATGATTTCATTGGCACGCGCCATTGCTTTTCCCCAGTCAATGACGGTCATCGATTTAATTATGCCATTTTCGATGAGAAGACGAGCATCGGGATGGATCACATTCATCAATGAAAGTTGTGCGTTTTCTGAAGTAGTAATTGTATTCATTATTAATAATTATCTGTTTATTAGTAATGTGTTTTATAGAGAAAAGTCTATCAATTTTATAGACGATATTTTTCTTTGAATGCTTCAGGTGTATATAGTGGAATATTAAGTTTCTTCGCATTAGCAACTTTGCCTGTATCACTTTCCGGATCGGGTGTAATCACACAAAATGTTTTGCTTGTAACACTTGTACTTAATGAAGCGCCCACCTCTTTTAATTTTTCCTCTATTTCTTTGTCACGAGTTCCACTCATAACCACAGATTTCTTATATAAAGGATGCGAATCGTCTACAATTACATTTTGCGTTTTGTTTATTACCAATTTTGATTCTAACTTACATTCATGTAGAAAACCTATAAATTGTGGTATTTCTTTAACGAATGCTTGCGCTGTTTTTAATGCCATACCTTTAATATCTTTCAGTTTTTTTACTTTCGTTTCTGCGTCTTCTGTAGAAGACAATATATTTGGATATTCGTTCAAAATGAGCTCTATTTTCTTATCACTGAAACCGCGTCCAAACATATTAGACACAGACATGAGTTTAGATAAGGATGCCTTTTCGGTTTTATCTAAAATTCCGGAATGAAGTTTTTCTGCCATTTTTTCTTTGAATCCGTCTATTGATAGTATTTGTTCTTTTGTCATGGCTAAAATTTTGGGCACACTGTCGTAACCCGCATCCACCATTTTGACAACATTCTTTTCACCCAACCCATCGACTTCTATTCCTTTAAAGAAACCCACAATGTTTTTGTTTCGCACATTTTCATCGTCATTTTTATTTTCCAACATAATGTCTACGTGACTGTCGTTCCAAATGTAATCTACGGTTGGCATAAGCGGTTGTTCAGCAGGAGTTATAACATTGCGTATATATGGAATGACATCCCCACTTCGAATAATTTGAATAATAGCACCTACACCAATTTTATTGGATTCAATAAACGCACCATTAAATCCGGTTGCTTTCTTAATAGTAACACCACTTAGTTTTATGGGTTCAATATGAACAATTGGTTTTAAATATCCATCTTTACTAGCGTTCCATTCGATGTCTAATACTTTTGTTTCTGCCATTTGATCAGATAATGCCATTTTGAAGGCGAACGAATGATCAGGATTTCCTGATTTTCGAGAATATATTTCATCATTTGTAACAATGACACCATCAATTTCGTAATCGTAATTATCGCGCCAATCAACCAGAATTTTCGATAATTCATCATTATCAATATTTTCATGTGTTTCATTACGGACAACATTAAATCCGAGTTCTTGGAGTTTTGCCATTTGTTCACTCGGTTTTAACACCGGTTTAATCATTTCGTATGCAACGAAATCCATGTCATTTACAGTATCATTAATTGATACGCGATTTACTGTGCCTGCGATTAAATTGCGCGCATTCGCAAATTTACTGGAATATTTTGTTTCGAACGTTTTCTTTGCCATAATAAATTCTCCGCGTACAACAATATCCTTGTCTTTTGGTAGTTTCATATAAGTTAAGAAATGTGATACGTCTTGACCCACTTTTCCATCGCCGCGTGTATAAAGACCGAAATTATCATTTTCTGTTGTATATAATCCACTGACTCCATCCAATTTACATGACAATACATATGGACCATTGTATTTTGATTTCCACGAAGGAAGTGCTTTTGTATCGGGTTTTATTTTATCCATAGATGCCATTTCATATGGCAAATTTATTTTATTTTTTTCTACAGGTGCTCCTATTTTACCAATAATATTGCTTTTTGGATATTTTTCTTTGATATAATCTTCCAAAATATCGTATTGATTGTCGCTGATAAGTGGTTGTTCGTTTGGTCCAAGATTACGATAGACTTCATTTGTTTTAATCAACATTGCGTTCAATGTTTTTTTGCTTAAATTATCGAGGACGCTTAGTCCGCCAGTTTTGAAATGTTCAATAGCGTGTAATGTAGGGTCGTTGTTATGGACATTTAATGGATTCGTCTTACAAATCGGACATATATTATCTTTTATGACCAATTTTTTTTTCAATGGCATGTTTTTCTTAGTTACATTTTTTTTCTTTAATTTATTTTCAATTTTATTTTCCTGTTCTCGTTTCTTACGTGTCTTTTCCTCTTCCTTCGTCTTTTTCTTTTTCTCTTTTTCTTCTTCTTTTTCACGTTTCTTGCGTGTCTTTTCATTTTCCTTTGCCTTTTTATTTTCTTCTTTTTCACGTTTTTTTCTAGTCTTTTCATCGTTTTTTTCTTTCATTTTCATTTTCTTTATTTCTTCCTTTTCCTTTTGTTTCACTTCTTTCATTTTCATTTTGGTTTCCTCCTTTTCCTTTTGTTTCACTTCTTTCATTTTCATTTTGGTTTCCTCCTTTTCCTTTTGTTTCACTTCTTTCATTTTCATTTCAGGTTCTAAAATATCGGCATTGTCGATTTTTTCAGTTTGAATCGTTTCTTGGACCACAATTGGTTCAATGAATTCATTTTTCAAAGATTTATTTAATGGAACCACTGACCGTCCATCAACACGTTGGTTTGGTTCTTTGTATTCCATTTTCAAAAATTCAAAAATAGATTCTTCGTTTTCAAACATTTTATCCAGTTTTGTTCCTTTTTTTTTACCATCCATTTTATATAAACCATGTTCATTAAGTGAATAACCCATTGTTAAAGCGCGACCGCGCATGACAGTATTAAATATTTTACTTCCGGTAAAATAAAGTATGGCAAATGGATATTCTTGTTTGGTTGTATACATAAAATCAACACGTCGAACAGTGTCTGAAGAGGGTAATTTGGCAACAACCAAACTTTTTGTATTACCGCGTGATAAGAGTTCAACAATAATTTTCTCTTCTACTAGTTTGTCGATGAAGTTTTTAAAGACATTCTTATTTTCGGATGTAACAATGACGTCAATATCACCCGATGTTTTGGCACCTCTGCGAAAACTGCCTACTATTTCAAATTGAGAATCCACATCTTTAACTTGATCAAAAAGTCTTTCAAACACATCATTGTATTCTTCAATCTCTCTTCTTGGAATCCGTTTCAAAATGTCCTCGTAATGTTTCAATCCCATTTTCTGAACGTTATTTAACATTTCCTCTTGTTTCTCACGCAATTGTTCAATAGAAGTAATCCCTTTATTGACTAATTCTGCTGCCTTTTTAGGACCAATGCCATAAATATCCGAGAAAATGTTTTTAGGATCAGCCCGCTCGCGTTCTAGTAAGCGTAACGTTCCTGTCTGGATATATTCCTTTATTTTTTTCACAATAGTTTCACCGACACCTGGAAGTGAGATTAATTGTTGATAATTACCTGGATTAATTTCGTTTGGATGAGTAATAATACTCTCTTGTGCCTTTTGATAAGCGCGCGCACGAAATGGTTCCCCCCGTTTTACCATAAATTTTGCCAATTCATCTAACAAATCAATTAAGTTTTCATTTAATCGTCCATTAATAACTGGTTTATCGTCAGGTATACTTTCCGAAATAGTCGTTTTTTCTTTCAATTCGTCAACCGAAGGTTCTCTCTTTTTCTTTTTGATTTTTATCGTTTTACTCTTTACAGGAGTAGGTCCTCTTATTTTTTCTAATATTTCTTTACGATGGTCCTTTTCTTGTTGTAATTTTATATCTAAAGGTTCTTCCATTTATATATAAAATATAGATAAAACAAAAATATTATACTTACCAATAACACGCATTCTCAACTTTATTACAATTTTTAGGTTTTTCGTTGGGTTTGGGACGTTTCCAAAAATCATTATAAAACAATTGTACTATGTCATTTCGTTCTTGGATCCAACGATTTCCCAAAATGCCAAAATACATTTGTAATACTCCTCCTACATAAATTGCCGATTTTCCTTTCGCATAAATATGTGCACAAATAGGATTTCCGTAACCACCACAAGACACAAGTGCAACGTCAAATTGATCTAATAATTCATTGACATTGTCTTTAAATTTATCAAATTCAATACTGAAGTCTGCCGATAGTTCATCTGCTTGTGTTTGCGGAGGTTTCAAAAAAATGAATTCACAATTTGGAAATAGATCTATATTATCGTAAACAAATTGACGGTTTGGTATTTGTTCTCTCAATGTTGCTTCAAATGGTGAAATGAGCAATATTCTCTTGTTTTTTAATGCCCATGTCCATGGATTATTATAAATATAGTGAAAAATATCAAAATTGTATGCCCAGAACCGTTTTTTGGTTTGATAAGTGTTTAACATATAAGAATGAGATTGAGAAATATGTTTTATATATTCACCTTGTGGTTCCCAACTTGCGTAAATTTCAGATTGATCAAATGCTGATAAATACAAATTAGAATAATACAAGACGCTATTTTCACTTGTTAATGAAATACCAGCATTATTTTTCATTGCTTTCAGTGTTTTCTTAATATAACTACGCAACGACTGAATATCGTGATGTAAATTCTGATGAATTACACGGGAAAAAACAGCAACATTATTTTCAATACCCGACATACGAGGTATAATGAAATTTTGTTGTTGTCTAAATTTATCAACAATATATTCACGAAGCATGTTATTATTGTCAAACGAAATATTTTCAAAGTTATTTGACCATGATATGTATTTTCTCAAATTTATTCCAAGATTTTGCTTCAGATCTTTCATTTGGAATCCGTATGGAATTATTACACCCACCGGTAATTTTACTGCATCACGGATAGAATAATTCCGTTGTTTAGAATCATGAATATGATATGTTTGGATTGTTTTGGGATCGTTGAAAATTTCATACCCTAGAATTGAAAACAAATAAATTAATTTATTATCACACCCGGGTTTTCCAAATTCAAATGAAAATATCTTTTCGGAAATAATTGGAATCATTTGATCAGAATGAATAATCCATGTATCTTGACTGTCATATCTTGGACCAAATATGGTAGATTTAGAAGGTTCTTGTTTATTATATTCGTAACGTAACAAACAACATACTTGTTTTTTTTCTCGCAACGAACAACGTAGTATTTTTTTAATAGAATGGTTAAAGCATATATCTGAGTTGATCATAATAATATAACCGCTAATATTTTGACGGCGTACATAGATAAATACGTCTTGAAATGTAAGTCGTTTTCCAATGTTAGTTTGAATTATTTTATCATGTTCGATTCCTAATTCTTTTGAATTATATATTTTTTCATTTAATAAATGAATATGATGAATATATTGATTATTACAGTTTTGGTTTAAAGCATATTGAATTTCTTTTAATCGATATAAATCATTTGGTGTAAAGAACTGACTAATAATGTGTATTTTATCGTTCGTTGATGAATTCGAACATAATAATTGTCTTGATTGTAATATAAGTTTCATAAAGTGATTATAAAAATCGTTTTTATTAGGATTAAATAATATCATTTCTTTATAATGTTTTCAAGTATTGTTCCATCAAAAACGGCGTTAGTAAAGAATTTCAATTGGAAAGAATATTTAATTGCGAATCCAGATTTAATTGATTGTGGAATTTTAACAGAAGAATTAGCAATTAAACATTACTATGAATTAGGAGCGCAGAATAAACGACCATTAAAATCAAAATTATTCGATTGGACACAATATATAGCAATTAATAGTGATCTAATTGATCGAGGATATATTACAAAGGAAAAGGCAGAAAAACATTATATTGAAGATGGTTACAGAGAGGGGCGTCGTGTTATATTACACGATTTTGATTGGATATTTTACATTTATTTCAATAATCATCTAATACATGCGGGTATAAATACTCAAACTAAGGCTATTAAGCATTGGATTGAATATGGTCGAAGTGAAGGGTTATTTACAACAATAAAACCATTAGAAGTTTGTTATCAAAATATGATTTGTTATAATTATGATAATATTTTTGATATATTTCGGAATGTATATGATATTACATGTTTTCCTAGTACGTCAATTAATGACCCATATATTTCTGAGAGTAAATTACATTTTATTGAAACACGAAACCACCCGTATTTCCGATTATTAAAGAAACAGTCGAATTTACAGGATTTTTTGAAAGACTATAAAAAAGTATTTTTAATTATAGATTTTCCCTGTTTTGGTGGTGGTTGCTCATTTTTTTTAAATTCAATTATAAGTTATTATAAATATCATGTAACATTTTTAATAGTGCGGAATTTTAAAAACAAGTTATATTGGTATGCAAACGATGATATTATATTTGAGTCATATTTAAATGAAAATAAATCATTGGAATTTATAAAAAGCAATAGAACGAAGATCGAAAAGGTGTTCTTCAACTCTATTGTCGAACATTCAAATTATTTTGTCAATGAAATATTAAATATGGATTTTGATTGTACTATATTAACGCACGACTATAGTTTGTTTTTTAAAAATCCTCAGATGTATTATTACAATATAAATGAAAATATTGTAGAATATAAATTTAATATTCATAAATTTAATCGAGTTATTACACAACATGTTGGTAATTTACATTCATTTGGAAAATATATGAATGATTACAATAATATTATTATCTCGGCATTACCGGATTATCGCCATTTTGACAAAAAAATTGTTAATGAGAATAAACATAAATTTGTTATAGGGGTAATTGGAGATATTTCTGATGTAAAAGGATATTATGTAATAAACGAACTTCTAAAAAAAATACAATCCAAAAAAAATATAGAACTAGTTGTTTTTGGTAAAGTGCATATAAAAGACATAAAATATCAATATTCGTATCATACAATTGAAGATTTAAATAACTTGCTAATTACACATAAACCGAATATATTATTTGAAACATCTTTATGGCCAGAATCGTTTTCGTTTACATTATCTCTAGCAATGATTACACGTTTACCGATAATATATCAAAATAAGTTCTATCCATGTACAGTTCAGCGTCGTTTGTCGTTATATAACAAAGGATATTCGTTCAACAATATACAAAATGTCACATTAAAATGGATTTTGAGCAAAGGGCAGGATTATTTTTTTACCATTAAACCACAGGTTTATTTCCCGCCATTTTGGGATGAATATTTTTTAAATATAACATGTAAAACGAAATATATATTAAATCAGCATTTCAATGTGGTAATAGTGACATCCAAAATTTATACATCGTCAAAACCGTTTAGTTATGTACCCAATCGTTCCATATATAGCGCACAAGATCGGTTTCAACAAGTTCAAAAAACGATTGAATCCGTACGATCCCATATTCCAGATAGTTTTATCATTTTATATGATAATTCAGATTTTAGCGATAATGAATATAATATATTGAATGATTTAACCGAATGTTTTATTAATCATCACAATGATGCCATTGTAAATGAATTTACTAATAACTCCATTCATAAAGTATTTGGTGAAATTTCGCAAACATTTAAAATGCTCGAATATATCAAACAATATTTTACCAATATAAATATTAAAAATTTGTTCAAAATTACTGGACGATATTTAATAAATGACACTTTTGATTACAGTACTTATGAAAACGATGATATTATTTTTAAACGTAATCAAGAAGTGAATGATCGAGCATATTATTTTACATGTTTTTATAAAATAGGTGGTGTAAAATTTGATTATTTTTATGATATAATGAAAGAATTGTATGAAGATATTCAAAATAATGCTTATGAATATGAAGAATGGGAAGTATTATTGCCTATGTTGTTACATAAAGAATTTAAAACAGTCAATCATTTGGGAATAACGCAAGATATTGCTGTTTGGGATGATAAAAGTGAAATCTAATATCGTAAAAAGGAATCAACTTTTTTATGAATTTAGTGTAGATGATTTTAATATTTGATACATATGGTGGGTTATGTAACCAAATGTATGATATTCATTGTTCTATTAATTTTTGTATTATCCATCAAATTTATTTTACTTTTCGATATGCAAGTTTTCGAAACAAGGAAAACTTGAGTCAATGGCAAAATGTAGGGTTTAGTGAATTGTTTGATGATTCATTCATCGAAACCCCTTTTTATAAACGTTTTTCGAAATTAACATTAAACGAACATAACTGCCATCACTATGAAAACAATATACGGGCAATTGAATGGTTAGATAAAGAGCGCGCACTATTACCTCAATTAGATCGTATTAATAAACAGTATATAATATTAAAACAATTTTGGGCAATATGTCCAACCTTTCAAAACGAAATCAATTTTTATGAAAAAATCCGACCATGTTCGAAGTTATTCAAATTATTTAAAACCATTAAACTGAAATTACCTAAAAAATACAACTATATTCATTATCGGTATGAAGATGATTTTATAGAGCATTTTCAAATTACAAATCATCCAAAATTATGCGATTTAATTAAAACTATACCTTTTTGTCAAACCAAATTGAAGATATATATAGCGTGTTATGAAATTTTAAATTTACCAGAAAAATATATTGATCAACCAATCCATGAATTCAAAAATGTATTGTATAAAAAGGAAAACTTGACTCATTTAAACTTTGAAGAACAAGCATTTATTGATTTTTTAATTGGTAAACACGCAAACGAAATATACGGACATAGCAAATCTTCCTTTTCATGGTTATTAAATTCTTCCAAACAATCGAATAATTATTATGACACTTAACTATATATGCATATATTACTTACAGGCGGACTAGGTTTCATTGGTTCTCATGTTGCGGTTTTGTTAGGTAATAGTGAACATAAAATTACAATTATTGATAATTTTTCAAATTCATCGTCCAAGGTGTACGATAATATTTTGAAATTAGTCAAATATCCTGAACATTTCGATTTTGTGGAGGGAGATGTCACAAATAGAAAAGATTTAGAACATATTTTCAAATCAAAAAAAATTGATGGAATTATTCATTTTGCTTCTTTGAAATCAGTTGGTGAATCCATTGAACAACCTCTTACTTATTACGAGAAAAATTTAAATGGAACACTTTGTTTATTAGAAATGATGAAAAAATATGACTGTAAGAAATTTATTTTTTCTTCGTCAGCAACCGTATATGGTACACAAGAACCACCTTTATTAGAAACACATCAAACGGGTGCTGGTTTAACAAATCCATATGGACAAACCAAATATTTCCAAGAACAAATATTACAGGATTTTTCTAATGTCCATCCCGACTTTGAAATAACTTTACTACGTTATTTTAATCCAGTAGGGGCACATCCGTCAGGATTGATTGGCGAAGATCCAAATGGAATACCCAACAATTTGTTTCCGTTTGTGTTGCGAGTAGCTAGTCGTCAATATAAAGAATTATCCATTTTCGGAGATGATTACAATACATCAGATGGTACATGTATACGCGATTTTATTCATGTTGTGGATTTAGCACACGGACATATATCAGCAATAAGTCATAGCAAACCTGGAACAAATATATATAATTTAGGAACCGGTAAAGGAGTAAGTGTCATGGAATTAGTAAAAACTTTTGAAAAGGTGAATGGAATTACTATACCATATAAAATTGCGGAAAGAAGACCCGGCGATATCGAAAGTGTATATTCGGACGCAGAAAAAGCAAAAATACATTTACAATGGGAAACTACACTATCAATCGAAGATATATGTAAGGACGGGTATAATTTTATAATATCCAATAAAGACACCAATAACTAATGATATTTATACATTAATATAGACAATACAAAACTGTTCAATTCGTCCATTAAGTCAAAATATTTTTGTTTTTTTATATAATGATGCTCATAACAATTATTAATCTCTTTGTCATTTTCACATAAATACTTAACAGAATGTTTACATTGAATTAGTTTTCCCATTGTGTTTACTATATCCGAGGGCGTATTTAATCGGTGTGCTTTTTCGTTATGTAGAAACCAATCTAGCATTTCATCGCAAACGGATTTTTGCTCAAATTGTAAATAGTCGTTTGTTTTTTCGACATTCGGTGGGATAGGCAAATGAGTATCCATACTTATTATTAATAAGTATCTGTTTATTACTAATGAATCTATTAAAGAATATACTTTCAATTTTATATTTTCAATATAGCATATATTGAAAACATTTTCATATTGTGTAGATATTCTGATATAATAATAATATTATAATTAATTAAAATAGTATATCACTAACAATCCCGTCAACATTACTTTCTTGGACAATGGGTATTTGGGTGAGGTCTTTAAGGGTATATACAAACGTTGAAACACCTTTTGAATGTAGAAATTCAACAGTGTTCTTATCTAATACTGTCCAAGAAAAACAAATAAACCAGACATCGTATTTATTGATAAAATAACGCAATAAGTGTTTATTAAATACATTGTCGCTAATCAAACCCAGTTTATACCCCCCTTTTTCACGTAAGATGTCCAAATGTTTGAGATTAAAACTAGCAAACCACATTTTGTCCAAGACAATTTGTCGTTTCTTCAGAAATTCATGTAATATATAAGACAATTTATCAGAACCCTTCAAATCGAAATATAACGCAATATTTGAATAGTCAAATGTTTCGAAAAAAGTAGACAATAGTAGCACTTTTGGGTAATGAACTCGTATTTCTTGGACTGTCATAGTATTCACAAACCGGTTTTCAATAAGTTGATCATGAAAGATGATAATATTATCCTCTTTATCTAGTTGAATATCCAATTCGATCATATCAAAATTATGGGTAATAGCATCTTGGAACGCTCCTATTGAATTATCAGGATGATGTCTTGTATATCCCCGATGGGCAATTTTTAACATTATGATATAATGTAATCATATCATAATAAATACAAAAATATTAGATTGATACTACTGTTCTTGTAACAACTTTCGTTTTTTTTTCAGGTATTTCTTGTAAAGAAGCGGTCAAATATTTGGTTACAACCATGTTACTGTTTAATAATTCATTCAATGGTAGAACTGAAAACCATTTATACGCACAACGCTTCAATAATTCATCCCCGGGTAAGTAAATACCGCATGTTCGGTCTTTACAAAAAGGTATTGTGCTTTCACTTAGTAATTCCTCAATAGTAACGGGGGTTCCATCAACCTTTTTAACACCAATATAAATACCATCCACTTTGTTAATGTGTTTCTTAATACACTCATTATTTAACCATCTTGAAACATAACCGAAAAATTGTGGTTCAGCACTCAAATGAGCATTACAATTTCGCGTTTTAATATAGTCTATCATGTCACGAATAAGAGGACACCTTTTTGGAGCACCCATAAATTTATGACTTGGCATAAACAAATCTCTTCCATTAGTATTGATAATATTAGCATAATGGTTTGGTGTTTCACATACGAATGGTTTATCCTGTTCTATTCCCGATACATATAGGGGGGCAAGATTTTTCAAACAAATAAAGGTATTAGGAACAACAAAACCGCCATAAATGTATAGTAGTTCGCACATTGCTAATTCACGGAAATAAGTGCGCGCTGGTTCTGCCATTTCTGTTATATTTGGGTTCCAACCAGGTATTAATTGGCTAAATGAATCATCATCGATTAAGCAAATATTAAAATCATCACCACAATGATGGATAATGGACTGAATAGTCAGATGAATGTATGGTTGATTTAAATCAGTTGAACTGCGCGAACTAAAACTCTTCCACTTGCGCGCGTTATATTCATAACTACTATGTATCCATAATTTTGGTTTGTTATAACCGTATAATGGACTATCATTTAATAAATATTTGCGAATAAGTTCATCTTCATTGTTAACATTAATAGCACCCTTTATTTTATCACCAAATAAGTTAGCAGCAAAAATAATGCCTAATGTTGCCACAGTATATAAAATCCCTTTTTCACTAAATAATGCCATTTGAATATATATATTATAGAATTATTATTCTTAGGCAATAATTATATATATCGTGTTATTTCATCAATAGTATAATCATGTTTAAAAATAAATAAAATAATCAATGTTGTATTTGGATTCATTGTATTTTATTTTGGATGTGAACATAATATCATTACTTTTACAAATCTGTCGAACTATATTTACAAAGGAATTATAGGTAAATTCACGATCAACATAAAATTTTTTTGATTCTTGATAATAAGGCAATAATGTTTCTAGAAAATAAGTATGATATTCATGAAATGTTACTTTACGATATGCGTTTTTATCTACTAAATAATATTTGTCAGTTTTTAAACAAACTTTTTCTAACAGATCAAATAAAAATTTAATAGGTACATTCTCATGAAAAATTTGTTTTAGCATGGTATAGTAAATATAGATATTATATTTTATTTCCCTATTTATTACGAATAATTGTATGTACTTCATATGAAAACATTACCAATTCTATAGAATCCTCATGAAGGTTGTGGAAATACGTAATATACTTACATATAATTGGCAAAAGTTCATATTTTTGGTTTTCGTCTAAATAAATAGTGGATTTTATGAAAGAATAAAACATATCTAATATATCAATGACTGAATACCCATAATCGTATATAGAATATAAAATATCGACTCCCTTTTTCACACTATTATTCTGTAAACAATGAACAAATTCTTCAAATTGATGTTGTGATATATTTGAAATAATATTTTTACATTGATCCAAGGTAAATAATGTACTTGTGTCATTCAATATAGTTAATTTTTCTAAATGCGAAAGAACCTCACGAATCGAATATTTTGAAAAAGAAAGTAAATAATCTTGCGCATCATTTTCAATTGTTAAACATTCATTCTGAATCACTTTCTCGGAAATTTCACGAACATTTTGGAAATCGGGAGAAACCATTTTAATAATATGTAACCGGGATTGAATACTTTCAATAACTTTATGTATGTTCGAACATACCGAAATAAAATGTATATTCGATTTATATTTATCAATATGATTCCTAAATACTTGCTGGCATTGTTCATTAATTAAATCTATGTCATCCACAATAACTAATTTTTTCTTACCCACGATGGAGGACTTTGATTGACAGAATGATTTCATTTCATTACGATAGTAATTAATGCCTTGTTCCTTCAAACTATTAATAAACATAATGTTATTTTCGGGAAGACCTTGATTTTTATCTAATTTATAATAATTACGAATAATAGCATAGAGCAAAGATGTTTTCCCACATGCGGAAGGTCCTGTAATTAATACATTCAATTCATCAATTTGTTTTAGTGACAAAATAACCGATATTAATTGATCATTTCCTAAAAAATCGTTTATGTAATACGGTTTATATTTAGAAAGAAAACTAGTATTTTGTTTTGAACTTTGTTTCGATAAAAAAAAGTTTTCCATATAATTCAATTTCACGCTACTATTTTATGTTCCTTTTTTTATTAAATCATTATTACGGAAAATTATTATATAAAAAAATGGATTGTACTATATAAAATGTCTTTTTATGAAGTTTTAGAAGTTAACAAAAAGGCGAACGATAGTGAAATTAAAAAGGCATATCGACAAAAAAGTTTACATTATCACCCCGATAGAAACCATGGTCTAGGTGCATCTGACAAAATGAAACAAATCAACGAGGCATACACTGTTCTAAGCGATAAATCAAAACGTAGACAATATGATCTAGAACAAGAATTGGGGGACAACCCATTCTCTTTTTTTTCACAAGCAACTGGAATGCCATTCACACACGGTGGGACGAATGATGATTCTCATCAAGAAATCAATGAATTATTTTCTACATTGTTTGGAAACATGATGAATCCAAACATGATGAATCCAACTATGGGGGGTAATGAAATGCCAAATGTACGCATTTTTCACGGAGGTATTCCATCTGAGCATTTATTTCAAAAGCAAACGAATCAATATAGTAAACCTGAACCCTTAACAATTCCGCTAAATATTACATTAGAGCAAGCATATAACGGGTGTACTATACCTGTAAATATTAACCGATGGATTATGATTGGTGAAACCAAAATAAATGAGGAAGAAACGACTTATGTCAATGTATATGAAGGAATTGACGATAATGAAATTCTTACTTTAGAACAAAAAGGGAATGTTACAACTGAACAAGTGAAAGGAGATGTAAAGATTTCTATACACATTGAGAATAATGGACATTTTCAGCGTAGCGGACTTGATCTATTATATAACAAAACCATATCTTTGAAAGAAGCACTATGTGGATTTTCATTTGATTTAGAACATATTAATAACAAAAGACTTGCGTTCAATAACAAGTCGAATATTAATGTAATTAAACCCAATTATCGCAAAAAAATCCCTAATATGGGAATGAAACGAAAGGACAATGTAGGAAATCTAATTGTTACGTTTCATGTTGAATTTCCTGAAAAACTAACTCAAGAACAACAGGAATCATTGTCTAATATTTTATAATTGATTACTATCATAAATAATCAATTATTTCAGAAAATATATATTTAAGAAGAAATGCGTTTAGTTGGAATTTGAACATCGACTAAATAAATCGAGTTTTCCGTGGCAATAATATATTCACTACCTGTTTTGTAAATTTTAACAATGGGACTGGTGTACTCCTCCTCACTTTTGACTAAAAGTTTCTCTTGGTTCTCCTTTACACCAATTAGAACGGTTTTCTCTAAAGAATCATTCCAATAATCTAACATGATTGGTTTGTCATCAACAATAGCTAGTTTGGAAGCATGTTGAAGTGTTTTAATATCAGGAAGACGAAATGACGATGTCTCACTTTGTGAAGATTTTGATTCTACTAGTGCGCTCATAATTATAAACTAAATATTCAGTTTTATTTATACAATTATACGCATTTTTGAATAAAAATTCTGTAATTAAGAAATGTCTAAATATAATCTATGATGGAACTTTCTCGTTATAACAACGAAGTTATTACCTCTTTTTCGAAAAGATTACTGGAATATTTAGAAGATATACACACCATTTCCTTTCAAAATGATAAGCAGAAGCAAGAACTTTACTATAATGGTTTCAAAACAATGATTCACACATTATGTATTTCATATTTGGTTAAAATGGATGGAGAGCAAATTGATTCGTATTTAGAGAAAGCATATATTTTATATAATGAATATACCCAACAGGTATACAGTAAAAATTTGGAATTCCTTCATAGTCCTTCTTTATTTGTTCACAATGTTTTATTGGGAAACATTGGATTGAATGAGTATAAAGAAAAGGATAAAATGAATAAAGTTAAATATTCGACATCTCCGTTCGGCATAAAAGTATCAACATGGTCGAATATGATAATGTTTTGGGAAAACACGGAATTAACTATGGAAAATCGGATTCATATTTCTAAAAACTTCCTAAAATCATACTTGTTGCTTTTTCATTTAGATAAAAACTATGAAGCGTTTCGTATATTTCAACATATCCAAGAAATGGGGTTAGTAAACAAGATGTCTTTTGAAAAATATTCATTCTTTCTAACATCTTTTCTAAATTATTTTACTAACAAAAACGTCAACTTGAAACAAAATCAAATAGAAAATATTTGTTTTGATAAATTTTTAAATAAAAAAGAAGAATGTAAAATTGTGTTTGAAAATGCGAAACAAATGAAAGACATGGAAGAATTTATGTCATGGATTTTTGTAAAGGAGTAAATAATAATCCATATGATGTTATATATTGATTATTCATTTTGTGATTGTATTATTGTTTCATATTTATCATGTGTAAAGATTACGGTTTTTTTTCTAATTTTTTCCTGTTTTGGTTTAACCGGTTGAACTTCTTCATTTGAACAAATATCAATATATTCGGTCTGTAATACAGTTTTGATATAATCATATACATATCTTAATATGGGTTCAGTGCAATTTCCTACAATAAGGCAACTACCCGTTCGGAACACCATAAATGATACTTCGGTATATTTTTTATTGTCATTCAACTCGGACATTTTTTGAGATTGATCATCTTGTGTAATTACTCCAGTTTGCTTTTCTTTATCATATTGATAATCGTGATTGAAATAAAATTTACATTTTACGCCAGGGTAACTACATGGGTCAAACGCAGATTCAATGTTGTACTTATTTCGCAAAATAGAATACAATTTGTCACGGTTAATATAAAATCCACAGTTAAAATTGGAATTGATCAATACATTGCGTTCTTTATCAACATTCATAAAATCAAGTTCATTATTCACTATGGGACGTAATATTGAAAGCAACATAATTTTTGTGCTAGTAAGAAGTTCTTGGTTCAGAATACCAGGAATTTCCATTTTACCTGTATTAAATATTTTCGCATGAATTTCATGAAATTCTCCATTATACATGAAACGTAGAATTAACGCAAAACAATTATAAAACGCATTTTTTACCTTTCCTCGACAATTCATAATATCCTTTTTTGACATACCTACTGTGATTTTTCTTTCGTCTTTGAATTTATTTCTGCGCGATGTAGGGTTGTCAATACGACGAATCACATGTTCATTGTAATAGTTTAGGTACTTCAATTTTTGGGTATATTCTTCGTAACTTTCTTTGCTGTGAGAAACAATTTTCATTTGTTTTTTTATCGCACCCGATTTGGGTTTCCAATAATCAATTATAGGAATCTCCCAAAATATATTTTCAATTTCAATAGGTTGATTCAGAAAAAGCACTTTGGTTGTGGTTGAAATATACAATTCGTCACATTTAGGAAAAACCGAAGATGGTGTTTTTTCTTTCATTAACGAGTCCGAATGAGAATTATTGCTAATATGCGGTTTTACAACATCATCATTTAGGAATGCTTCCCATTCATCGTCTACAATTGTTTCCATGGTTCTTTATATGGTAAATCGTATAATTCTTTATGTTGTTTCAATTTTATTCTTTAATGAAAAATATTTTCTTTCGTTAATGTAAGATGCTCTCGTGTGAAAAAAAACGTAATCAAACTAATGATATAAAACTTCCCAATCAAAATAGAATTGAAATTCCGAAACCTTCTGAATTGACAAAAGTATTAAGTGGAAATTTGGGCGAAATGAATAATTTCGACCCACCCATTGCCTGCACACCTCCCGATAAAGGGTTTATGGAAAATCTAATGCGTCGCATGGAGCGGACTTAAGTAAATTTTTATTGATAATCATATATTTAATGACGTCTAATATGTCCGCGGTAGTATTGTGTATGATTTTTTTCATATAACATGTAAACTCTTCACTAATATCAACTTTTTTATTTCGTATTATATAGTTGAAAAACGATTGAATTAAATGTTTCTTGTCAATGTTATATTCTTGACTAACTGAGTATATATACTCAATAATAACAATTTGTTTCGTATCATTACAAAACATGTTGTATAATTCATTCAGTATTTTATTGTTTAATATATTCTTGTTCCATTCATCCATTTTGAAATTTTGGTTTAATTGAAGAAAATTAATCATACTACGAATATCGGATTTATACATAGATTGAATAATATGTATAGCTTCATCATTTATTTGTATATTCTCTTTGTCTACAATTGTTTTCATAAATTGAATAATATCATTACATGGAAGTTGATTAAAACGAACACAAATAAATTCGTTTTTTAGCGATTCATCAATTTTACTTATATAGTTACAAATTAAACAAAACCTGACATTTGTATTTGTTGTTTGTAGTAAATACTTTAATGCTTGTTGAGCATTTTTTGTCATATAATCAACCTCATCTAAAATAACAAATTTAAAACCAGTTTCAAATAAGTTCATGGTTTTTACAAAAGAATTGATTTGATTTCGAATTATGTCAATACCCCTTTCGTCGGAAGCGTTTAAATGTATTACATTCCCTTTATTTATCTTACTATGTGTTTTTTGATATTGTTGAATTAAATTGATAATCGTGGTAGTTTTTCCGGTTCCAGGCGGTCCATAAAACAATAAGTTTGGAAAATGCTCTTTTTCAATTATTTTTTCGAATAATTTACGATTGGTTGGATCTAATACAATATTGTCGAACTTAGATGGTCTATATTTTTCTACCCATGGACTATTCGTATTTTCACTTAATGATGACATATAGGATTATACCAATTTCAATTATTATATTGTTTCTTAACTAATTATAAAATTGAACAACATAAAAAACAATTTCTATGTTATGTATAAAATGAATAACGTTGGACATTTATCAATATGCTGTGGGTGTATGTTTTCAGGCAAAACTTCTTGGTTAATGCAGCAATATAAGAAATATCAATATATTGGAAAAAAAGTGTGTGTAGTCAATTTTGATCAAGATAAACGTTACCACGATTCATTATTGTCCACACATGATGAAGTAATGATTCCTTGTGTTCAAGCACATCACCTTAAAGATGTATATGAAAAAATGATAAATTCTGACGTCGTATTAATTAACGAAGGACAATTCTTCAATGATCTATTTGATACAGTGTGTGAACTAGTTGAGATGAAACATAAAATTGTTCACATTGCCGCACTTGATGGAGATTTTCAGAGAAATCTGTTTGGTCAGATATTACAACTATTACCACGGTGCGATGATTATATTAAATTACACGCACTATGTTCCAATTGTAAAGATGGAACAAAGGCTGCTTTTTCCTATAGAATTAGTTGTGAATCCGAACAAATAAGTATTGGGTCGAGTAATTATGTCCCGTTGTGTAGAAAGTGTTATGAATCCAATAATGACGAACAAAATATTGTAAATGGTATAAATATACGTGAAGAATTTACAACCGATTCTTAATTACTTGTATATTGCTAATATACATTTCAAAATGACTTAAATAATATTTCGTGTTTTTTTTGATAAAGGAATGCCACGAAAGAAAAGTGAAACTACCATTTCGAGTAAATCGAAATCAGAAAATATTCAATGTGAAATTGACGAAACTCCTGCTCCACAACCGGAAGCAAAGAAACGTGGTCGCAAACCAAAGGGTGGTAAATTGATTGAAAAAAACGCAAAGGAAAATAATGTTGCGAATGTACCAGCAAATGTCATTTTACATTTAAAATGTTCATTAAAGGACATTGAGGAACAAAATGAACATACTATTACTGACCCTCTAAATTACTCTGCTTCTATACCTCCTAGTATTAAAGCATACGATCATATAAATGACGGTCAGTTTTTCGAACTAAATTCACCAGAAGACACTAAACCGAATGCTTATCTCGATACAAACGCGAATCATATGTGTACAAAATGTAAACAGGGCGATGTAGCAAGTAAAATAATTATTGACAGTGATCTGAATATTAAAGATATTAATCAGAAATTGAAACATTTAAAGGTGTCATTATACAAAAATAATATGGATGAGAAGAAATCGGCGTGCTTTTGGTGTACGTGTGATTTTGATAATCAAACGTGCTATATACCTCGTTATGAAAATAATGATAAAATATTTGGATATGGTTCATTTTGTCGACCCGAATGTGCAGTAGCGTATTTAATGAAGGAAAATATTGACGATTCTACAAAATTTGAACGATATCATTTATTGAATAGTGTATATAGCAAAATATATGAATTTAAAAATAATATTAAACCCGCACCTGATCCGCATTTTTTATTGGACAAATTTTACGGAAATCTAAATATACAGGAATATCGCAAGTTGTTAAATAGTGAGCGCATGCTTATGGTAATTGATAGTCCTTTAACGCGCATTTTACCTGAACTACACGAGGATACTGATGATTTCACTGCTGGAATATATGGAGGTAATAAGGGAACAAGCAGTCAGGCAGGTGGAGTATATAAAGTAAAACGTCAGAGTGAAAAAAAGGAAACGGTAAGTAAGTCCGCAATTATGAAACAGCGTTTTGGTGTTGCTGTAAAATAATGTTATAGTTATTTTATAAAAATAACTTTACCAAAACATAAAATTGAAAGAGTATAAACAAAGAATATTATTAATATCCAAAAATATTGATTGAACATGTCTCAAATCTCTAAGTCACAGAAAAAACTTCTCATTCAGTTGCTCGAACACGAGCAGCAGTCTCCGCTTGTTTGTAAATTGAATAAGAAAATTAAGAAATTGAAACACAAAAATAGACTTCTTAATAATGTTATTCTACGTTTTGGGGAATTGACACCAAAGACCATCGACCTAACTAACGACGATAGTGAAAGTGATGAAGAACGTATTGTATATTCTATTGAAGAAGAGTCTGAACCGTCTTCTCCTAATGATACGAAAATTGTGAATATTAAGAAGGAGGAACCTTTTGATATTCGTGCTAAGACCGATCCTTTTGAAATTACAGCAAATACGAATATTGATTCTGATGAAACCAAACAACTTCCAACTCTACTTGTAGGAGCATCACATGGAACAACACGTACTGTAGATATAGAGGAAGAGGAGTCCGGTGAAGAGGAAGAGGAAGAGGAAGAGGAAGTAGAGGAGTCAGGTGAAGAGGAAGAGGAAGAGGAAGAGGAAGTAGAGGAGTCAGGTGAAGAGGAAGAGGAAGAGGAAGAGGAAGAGGAAGAGGAAGTAGAGGAGTCAGGTGAAGAGGAAGAGGAAGAGGAAGAGGAAGAGGAAGAGGAAGAGGAAGTAGAGGAGTCCGGTGAAGAGGAAGAGGAAGAGGAAGAGGAAGAGGAAGAGGAAGAGGAAG
>Ga0209632_10000930_pt1 | contig 30235 bp, 31 predicted proteins | sample COG_10_FD_184754 | JGI IMG/M metagenome (GOLD analysis project Ga0209632, IMG submission 184754) | Pelagic Microbial community sample from North Sea - COGITO 998_met_10 (SPAdes) (version 2) | ecosystem: Environmental > Aquatic > Marine > Neritic zone/Coastal water | place: Helgoland, sampling... | reverse complement strand
CCGATCTATATCACTTCCATGGAAAGTAATTATTACGGGTATTCTTCGTTGAAGTGTTGCTAATAATCCTGACAAGCCATAATGTGCGTGAATTAAATTAAAATTTTTATTTTTTATTTTTTTCTTAAGCTTGGATAGGCTTTTTAAATAGCCAGTCCATCCTTTACCTTTTATTAAAAAATATTCAATTTGAATATCTATTTTTTTCAGACTTTCTACTTGTTCAATAATAAAAGGACTAGCAGCCTTGGTATTCCCGCTTGCAACAATTAATACTCTCATTCTGATTTCATCTTTGCTAATAAATAATAAAATAGTGAACCTGATGTTACAGAGTCAATTACATGTCCACCAAAAAAGCTATAGCCTAAAAATAATAAAATTGCTATGTTATCTCGAGATGAGGCTTTAAGCATGGATGGTATTAAACCTCTACATAAAAAAAACATTAGGAGAAAAATTCCAATTATTCCATATTTAAAGAAAAAATCAAAAAAATCCATTGAGCAGTTTGTAAACCAAAACTCTCCTCTTTGTTGCCAAAATAGATTCTGTCCCGAAAAACTTGTTCCAATTAAAAAGACTTTACTGTTAGAAAAAGATTCTTTCATTTGTGTGTTCAAAGATGCATAACGTCTAAAATTTATAGAAGCAATTTTATTCATCGTATCATTTTTATAGAGACCTCCAACTTTTTCAGCAGCTGCGATTGATTTATTTATATTTAGACCAAAACGATTCTCATACAGATCTTTAGCATTCTCTAACATAAAGGTAAGACAGAATATCCCTAATATAGCAATAATGTTGTAGATCATTATTTTATTAAGGCTTAGTGCTCGTCTTTTTAAAGCAAAAAATATTGGAAAAATGAATCCAAAAACACTTTTAGAGGCAATAATAAAGGCATTAAGAACTGTAAATAAAACTGGAATTAATTTTCGTCTTAAGTTTCCATCAAGTAAAAAGTAGGTAAAGAAAACAAGGTTTAATATGGATACAGGGTTTCCTCCTTGAAACATTCCTTTAGAAGTGCCTTCAAAGCGATAAGCTTCTAATCCGAATCCAAAGAAAAAACCAGCCATCAAACTTAAAACAAAGGTTATAAAGTTTAATTGAATTACTTTTTTAGTTAAAGTTAGGCTTAAAGTCATTCTATTTTTTAAGAATACAAATAAAAAAAATAAAAATTGTAATCTTAAAATATAAGTTATGTCACTTATTAACATATTCGTAGATAAATGAATTCCATAATTAAATGTTGCATTAAAAATAAAAAACAAAAAAATAATTAACGAAATTACTTCATCAAAATAAAGTTTGTTCCTATTGAATAATTTATAGCTATAATAAAAAAAGAACAGAATTACAATAGGTCCTCTTACCCAGTAGCCAATATTGAAAAGGGGGTTTGTTAAACCAAGGTAAACTCTTACAAATCCACTTATTGCATCAATAAATAAGAAAGAAAACATATAATACTTTATAATTATTTTTAGACTAAACAACTTATTTCACAAATGTCTTATCTTCATTTTGATGATTGCTATATATATCTGGTACCCAATTCCAACTAAAATTCCGGAAGTATATCCAATCGCAATTCCAATCAACTTATAATCAGGAACTAATAATATCCAAAGTAATACTGAAATAATTAGAATAATGATACCACCTATGTTGGGATAAATAATGTACTTAGTACCAGATAAAAAAGATACAAATGGTATAGAAACTATCCGAATAAATACACTTGGCAACATAATCCTTAATATTATGTCCCCTGTTTGAAAATCTGGTCCAAATAAAGAAAGAATATTATTCGAAAAGAAAAAAACTAAAAAACAAACTAAAAATGCAATTGATATAAGTACTTTTAATGAATAAAATAATAACTTTTTAATCTGGTCATTATCATTTTGACCAAAAAGTTTTGAGAACTCGGGTAAAAGTACCTGTGTCGCTAATTTTGGAATGAACATTAAAATGCTTATAATAGTTATTACTGAAGAATAAACACCCGCCTGACTATTGGATAAGTAAGTTCCTATAATTAATAATGAAAGATAGCCTGTACCTGTACTTGCGACCGTTCCGATCATACTAACAAAACCATATCTAAAAAACTCTAATAAAACTATTTTTTTGTCTATTGTGTCATTGCTTTTTAGTCTTTTTAAAACTTTAGGTATTTTTTTGTATAAAGTGAGTATGCTTAATATTGAAAAAAATGAATAACTAATTATATAACAATTTAGAAGAAAATGTTTTTGACCTGATAAGCAAATATATCCCAGGACACAGAACATTAGGATATCTGAAATAATCTCATTCAGTGTATAGTCTTTGACTAAACCTACACCATAAAAAATACGACGTATTATTATGTAAGATGATCTGAAATAGATAAAAAGTAATATTGGTATTAACATATCTAAGGGGAGACCGAAGTAATCTGAAATAAATTGCCAATTTAAATATATAAATACCGAAATAATTAAAAGCGTAATGATTGGAGCATAAATGAGAATTTTAAGAACTAAAATAAAACTTTTAGCATTTTCTCTTCCTCTGAATTCTGCTAAAAATTTATTACCGCTGGTTCCAAAAAAATTTGTAACAATAATTGTAATTATGAGACAAAAGCTCATAGTAATATTTATAGAACCCAGTACCTCTTTACCAAAAAATCGTGCAATAAAAAAATTGAAACTAAAAGGTACTAGGCCGACAAAAAAAAGTGCTAGACCAGTATATACTGTATCTAAATAGAGGCGGCGATTTTTAAAGATATTAGAAACCTTACTCTATGTTTTTCTTTCAGTATATATAGCAAAAGGAATGGAGGAAATGATGCTGCCAAATATAGAGAGTAAGACAATAATTGTTCTTTTTGGCCGAGATTTTTTCACTGCGGGTTCGGCTATATCAAGGATGTTAACAAGTAACTTTTCTTTTGCTTCATCTATTTTTGCAATTTCAAACTGTTGCATTAAAGTAATATAAACAGTTCTGTGCTCTTCAACTCTACTTGCGAGCCTTTCTCTAATCATCTCAGATGTTGGAGTATCAAGTCTTAAAGGGTTGTTTTTTCTGAAATTAGTTAATTTATCTTCGGAGAATTCGGTCTTGATCTTAGCATCTTCCATTTGTGCTTCAATAAACTCTCTATTTCTCGTGGCTTCCCGCTTTTGCTCTATCGAAATAAAATTCTTAACATATTCAGCAATATAATTTGCAATATCAGATGCAAGCTTAGGGTTTTGCATTTGTACTTTCACCGATATTAATCCAGATATCTCTTCACGAACTGAAATTAGTTCATCTAGAATTAGAATTGCTTCTTGTGTTTCTCTACCAAATTTTGATGTTTCAAATTTTTGTTTTGGTAAAATAATACTTTTTAAAATACTTATGGGATTTAAAGTTGCTGTCTTGTTCAACTCCCAATAAGAAATTAAGTTTAGATCTTTGCCATTATTATCAACTGTCCAATTTTTAAGAACAATATCTTTTTTTAAACGTCGACTATTTATTATGTCTGGAATATTATAAGTTGGAGAGTTCCCTAAATTTCCAATACCAAGAGATTTAGCCAGACCTTGGTAATCACCAAGCATACCACCAGATTGACTATTTTCTCCTGCTGGGTACATTGAAATTTTTGATTCAAAAAAAACTGTCGCGATTAAAGAATATGTTAGCCCAATTAACATAAAAAAAGTTGAAAACTTTATCACAAAACTTTTTTGTTTAATTATGATATTTAAAATAGCTTTAATATTTATTTCATCATTTTCTGTTATTAAAGGTATCCTGCTTTCTTCAACCTTTCCAGTATCGGCGTTCAATAAGCCTCGCTTTTTTAGCTCCGCAATTCTATTTCTTAGAGTCTTTTCTGTCAAACCATATTCTTTTGCAACAATACTCCTCTGATCAGGGCTATCAATAATTCTAGGGTTTGATTTAATTATTTCTAATATTTTTTCTTCGTGAGGTGTTAGTTTCATATTTTTTTAATTAGTTTCTAAAATTCTTTGAATAACCAGAAGAAGTGTTGCGAGCTGTCCTAAAGAATTCAACGTCTCTTTGGCTGCAAACCATTCATTATACTCTAGTTTTTCTGCAATAAATATTATATCACCACTTAATAATTTTTGATGATTATTTAATCTAACTCTTTGACTTGTTGTTGATTTAACTAAAAACTTTTTGCCACTTTTACTCTTAATTAAGCCTCCAGCCATATCGATAAAATATGAGGGTGATTTACCGGCTGAGAATGGATAACGACCAGGAAAATTTACAGCTCCAATAACTTCGATGTACGGGAAATACTTAGGGATGTGTATTTGATCATTTGAAATAATTATGTTTTTATCGTTAATTATTTTTCTCAATGATGTTTCCAAAGATCCTTTTTGTGTTCTAATTCTGGCTTTGATGTAAGCTTTTTCTTCAATTGAACGATTCAATTCTGTTTTTAATAAAATTCGTTCTAATTCACGATCAGGTATTTCTGAGATAGTATTGTTATTTAGTAAGATCTTAGTTGTATCAGCTTTATTTGTAAAGCCACCTGATAAAGTTATTAAATCTCCCAAGGTAGTTTTCCCTGGGGTAATTGAGTATACTCCTGGGAATTTAATCTCTCCAGTCACTTTGATAATATTATTAGGCTTTTTATAATTGGCAAATGGTACCATAATATTGTCTTCAGGCTTTATTGTAAAATTTTTATCATTTATTAAATGTAGAATAGTTGGATCTTTTTGAATTAAATCTCTGTGAATAACTTTTATATTGTCTTCGGTGATATTTGGTTTTAACCCACCTGCAATTTTTATCGCATTTTCAAGAGATTGGTTATGCTTGTATTCATATCTTCCCGGTTTTTGTACTCCTCCGTTCATATAAAAATAAGACTCGGTATAGGGAATTTTAATTATATCACCTTGCTCAATATAAGGGTTGGTTAGCACATCTCCTGTTACCTTAAAATTTTCAAGGTCGACTTCTATCATATCATTATCACGTAATATGATAATATTCCTTCTTGACAATAAATCTATTTGAGATTCCTCTACCTGGTAGACGCCCATTTTTCTATTGTATAAATCATCAACAGCAATTCTTGACTGAATACCTATCGTTTCAGAATATATTCTATTACTAGATTGTTGGAGATAATTTTTCTTCTTATCATAATAATCTTGAACAATAATTTCAAAAAGGTCTGAAATTCTTGTTATTGGAGTCACAATAAAATATCCAGCATTATCAAACTGTCCTGATACTAAAACTTTAAACTGACGAACCCCTTCTAACTCAATATTTACTTGCGCATTAGAATTCCAAGATTCAATTTTATTTTTTATCAATTTAACTAATTCATAAAGACTTAATCTATTTGTATTTATTATACCTACTGATGGGATCAATAATTCGCCAGTTGGTGAGATTAATAGACTGTAATCAAAGGTTTCATTACTAGATATTATATTTATATGTATTTGATCGCCCGGGCCGACTTTATATTGCTTTGGGGAAATTGCCTTGTCAATTAAAAATGGCTTTTCGTTGCTCACCCTGCTTGTGTTGCTATTTATTTGAGGACTTGATTTAGATATCTGCCTCTGAGCCAATCTTAACGAATTAATATCTAAGGTTTGCATATATGGAATACACTGTATTAGAAAAGCTGCCACAATATTTTTTTTCATAGTCTTTTATTTAAATTAATTAAGAAGTCATGATACATAATCTCATTCTATGCTCGGGAAATATTTTTATATTACCTTTTTACTAAACTAGGCGCAGTCTATATCGATAGCATTTGTCTGTATCATATCTAAAATTATTCTGTAATTCTCTATAATCCAAATATTTTATTGCCCGGGCATAAGCCCATTGTCCTAAGTTATCTTATATGATTGGTTTTATTTATAAAATCAAAATAAATTTGTATAACAAATCTTGGTTAAAATAAATGATTTCTATCAAAGCTATCAGAGAAAATCCAATAAATATAAAAGAACGGCTACGTTCCAAAAACGATAATACAGATATTGATTATATATTAGATTTAGATAGTAAACTTCGAGATCTGAAAACAAAATCAAATGATTTGAGATCTGAACGTAATTCTGCATCACAAAAGATTGCTTCTGCAAAAAGTGCTGGTAAAAACTCAACTAAAATAATTAATGAGACTCGAATTTTAGGTGATCACCTAAAAAAAGTTGAAAACGAATTGAATGTTTTTAAAAAGGAATTGAGCAAAGCTCTTCTCAGTATTCCTAATGCTCCACATTCCAGTGTACCAAAAGGCAAGGATGAGTCCCAAAACATACTCGTTAGAGAGTGGGGGCATAAACCAGATTTTTCATTTACGCCTAAAACCCATATGGCATTAGGTGAATCTCTAAAGCTTTTTGACTTTAAAAGAGGTGCAAAATTGTCAGGTAGTGGATTCCCACTATATACAGGCATGGGTGCCAAATTAGAACGATCTCTAATTAACTTTATGCTTGACCATCATAGTTTAGAGTATGGTTTTGAAGAAGTTTTTCCTTCCGTTCTAATGACAAAAGATTCTATGGAAACAACTGGACAGCTTCCAAAATTCCAAGAGGATATGTATCACACAGAAATAGATAATTTATATCTTGCTCCTACAGCTGAGGTTCCAATAACAAATATTCATAGAGATGAAATAATAAAGGATTCTGATCTTCCTATAAAATATGTTGGATATTCACCCTGTTTTAGAAGGGAATCAGGTTCATATGGTAAAGATACCAGAGGTCTACTGAGAGTTCATCAGTTTAATAAAGTTGAATTAGTTAAATTCACAAAACCTGAAGATTCATACAATGAATTAGAAAAACTTACTCTCCAGGCTGAGTCAATTCTTCAAAAATTAGGTCTTCATTATCGAGTAATTGAGCTTTGTACAGGTGATTTAAGCTTTGCCGCAGCTAAATGTTATGATATCGAAATATGGGCCCCAGGAGAAGGTAAATGGTTAGAGGTCTCTTCATGCAGTAATTTCGAAACTTTTCAAGCACAAAGAGGGAAAATACGTTATCGAAGTTCTGAAAATTCAAAAGTAGATTTTTTACATACACTAAATGGTTCTGGAGTTGCAACTCCAAGATTGATGGTTGCATTACTAGAAACATATCAAAAAGAAGATGGTACTGTTAATTTCCCTCCTTCAATAGAAGATCTTCTAGGCATTAACAAACTTTCATAGTTGAGATATTTCTGGATAGTAATGAACGCAGCTTTTTGGACAACTTTTTTTGGGCTGTTCGGAATAATTGCCTCATTTTTTGAGAAAGATAAAGGTCGGATCCTAGGACATTGCGCTAGAATATGGGGTAAAATAATTTTACTGTTCTGCGGTATAAGATATAGTATAGATGGAATAGAAAATTTAGATCCTAGAAAAGATTATTTTTTTGCATCAAATCATGCATCTGCATTTGATATTCCACTAGCATTTGCAGGAATTCCAAATTGGTTAGTTTCAATAGCTAAGATAGAATTGAAATCAGTTCCAGTGCTAGGATGGGTAATGTCCACAGCTGGGCATATTTTTGTAAATCGAAGAAATAGTGAGAATGCGATTAGATCATTAGAAGAAGCAAAGGAAACATTGAAGAAACAACCGAGGTCTGTATTAATTTTTCCAGAGGGCACACGTACAGTGGATGGTTCACTTTCTATATTTAAACGAGGAGGATTAAATATGGCTATTGATTTGGGTATGCCAATTGTTCCAGTTGCCTGCGTTGGAACCTATCAAATGCTAAACCGAAATAATTCATCTGTTGGTAAAAATTCACTGAATTTAAAGTTTGGAAAGCCTATCTTTACTGATAAACTCGATAAAAATGACCGAAGAATAATTGCTGACATAGTAAGTAAAAAAGTTGTTGAGTTACTTGCTGAAGATTCAAAACAAGAATAAAAAGACTAATTGATAACAAACAAAAATATTTTAAAAAAGTGCAAAGAATGGAAACGCTCTTCTCAAACTGTTGTTTTTACTAATGGTTGTTTTGATCTGCTTCATAAAGGGCACTTAGATCTTCTAAATAAAGCCTCTACATTTGGTGATGTGTTAGTTATTGGCTTGAACTCTGATGAGTCTGTTAAGAGATTAAAGGGAGATAATAGGCCAATCGAATCACAAGAAGAAAGAACATGCAATTTAATGAAGCTTGAAATAGTTAATGATGTGTTTGTCTTTAGTCATGAAACTCCTATAGCTTTAATTAAGCTGATAAAGCCTGATTACCTTGTTAAAGGTGGAGATTATATAGATAAAGATATTGTGGGATCAGATGAAATTCTAAAGTGGGGAGGTGAAGTTAAAATCGTGAATCTTACCCCAGGATTTAGTACAACTAGTACTATAGAAAAAAAGAGAAGAGAAAATCTTTTTTAAAACCGATAATGAAGGTTATATTTTTATGCGGAGTTATACTTAAATCCTTTTGAATATACTATTTAGAGCCATAATATTTTTCATTGTCAGCTTCAAGGTCCTCCTTGTTGCCGCACCGAGTGCTATACCAAAAGCTCTAAAAAATCCAGGGCCATTAACCTCTACTGTAACAGATTCCACATTAATTATAGATGAAACCCGAAATAGATTTCCCGAAATTTTAAGAGATGCAAAATTATTAATGTCGGAGGTTGTGATATCCGACTTTAATAAAGATACTTTAGAAGTAGCTTTTTTATTGAGTAGAGTTTTTGAGTTGATGATGGAAGCCGATCAAATTGGTGAAATGAACCTTGAAGATAAAGAAGAGTTTGACCGTTTTAATGGAACCTTTAATAATTTGTATACCCACAAGTTAAACACTGTCCAGAATATAAATGCACCTATAATGGCTGAAAAAGTTTGGACCGATATTTCCGAAGCAATTGAAATAGAAATGGGTGAAACAAGTCTTACTATTGTTGATGATAGAGATGGGCATATACCTTTAGTAAGAACAAAGCAGGTTGACCAGTTTATCAACTATTTTCAAACAAAAGGTCGTAAGCAATTTCAAATCTGGTTAAAGAGACATGAAGAATATAAAGGTTTAATCTTACCTATTTTAGCTGAGCACGAGATGCCAGAAGAATTTATATATTTGGCTATGATTGAGTCTGGATTAAATCCAAAAGCTTATAGCAAAGCAAATGCATCTGGAATGTGGCAATTTATATCAGCAACGGGTAAGCAATATGGCTTAAATAGAGATTGGTATAAGGATGAACGCAGGGACCCTGTGAAAGCGACTCATGCCGCTTGTAAATATTTGAAAGATTTAAATGCTAAGTTTGATAATTGGTATCTAGCTCTAGCGGCTTATAATTGTGGAGAGGGTCGAGTACTAAGAGCATCTAAGCTTCATCAGACATATGATTTTTGGCAAATGCATTCTTTACCAAGAGAAACACGTAATTATATACCCTATTTTTTATCTGCAGCAATCATAGCTAGAACGCCAGAGGCTTATGGATTCACCATTCCAAAAAATGTTAAGCCTTTTCAATACGAAACTATTATTTTAGAAAAGAGTGCAGATATTGCAGTCCTTGCCGGAGTCGCAGGAATTAAACCTAATACATTGAGAGAGTATAATCCTGAGTTAAGACAGTCTGCTACACCAGCAGAGGGAAAATATAATTTAAAATTACCTGTAGGCGTAAAAGATAGATTCTTAAATGCTTGGAATGCAATTCCTGAGCAAGAACGCTTTGCTCCTCAATTTGTAGTGCATAGGGTGAAATATGGTGAAAGTCTATGGACAATCTCAAAAAAATACAGTGTTTCCATTCATGATCTTGCTGCTGTAAATAAAATTCGAAATAGAAATAAAGTACGGGTAGGACAAAAATTAAATGTTCCTCTTAAAGGTGGTAGGGTATGGGCTAGTCCGGAAAGTGGAGGTCCTAAAGGATATTCTAAGCGTATTTATAAAGTTAAAAGAGGTGATACCTTAGGGCAGATTGCCGAGAATTTTAGAACTCGTGCAAGTAAAATTAGACGTTGGAACAATATGAAGTATGGTTCTCATTTAATTCAAGCAGGTCAAAAATTAGTCATATGGGTCAAATAGATTCTATAAATTAACATGCGTTAATTCGCTGGGAGACATAAGATGACGAAGCAAGAAATTGTAGATATAGTATCTGAAGCAACAGGTCTTACAAAAATAGAAACAGAGACTGTTATGAATGGTATCATGGGAACAATAATTGAATCACTTGCAAATAATGATCGTGTAGAACTGAGAGGATTTGGGACATTTGGGATAAAACATCGAATGCCTAAGAAAGCTAGGAACCCTGGAACTGGCGAGCCTGTCTACCTTCCAGAAAGATATGTACCAACATTTAAGCCTAGTAAGCTTATGCGAACTAGGGTGAATGAATTAATTAATAAATAAACGGAAATTAAATGCCAAGCGGTAAAAAAAGAAAAAAGAAAAAGATGAATACACATAAGCGTAAAAAACGTCTTCGTGCAAATCGTCATAAGAAAAAAGATAGCTAAATTATTATTAGGGTCTTAATACTTTTTAAGACCCTTTTTTATATTATCTTGTAGGTACCTTTTTAGTCTATGCTTAAAGAAAAATCATATCTTTCAGTTTCTAATTTAAACTCTAAAATTAAAAACTTGATGGAGAGGGATCTAGATAATCTTTGGGTTAAAGGTGAAATCTCTAATTTTCATTTACACCCATCATCTGGACATATGTATTTCACCTTGAAAGATAATAATGGTGAAATACGTTGTGTGATGTTTCGTGGTAGTAATCAAAAGATTCAATTCAAGCCTAATAATGGTGCCGAGGTTAAAATCTTTGGCTCAGTAACCATATATGAGCAAAGAGGGCAAATCCAACTAAAAGTAAATAAAATGGAACCAGATGGTGTTGGAGACCTACATCTTGCTTATGAATTATTAAAAAAAAGATTATTAGATGAAGGTCTTTTCAAGGAACAATATAAAAAAAATATTCCTAAATATCCCAAAAGTATAGGTATCATAACATCTGGTTCAAGTGCTGCTTTTCAGGATATTATAAAAATCATTAAAAGAAGATCCCCTCAAATAAATATTATACTCCGTTCAGTTATTGTCCAAGGTGATAAAGGGGCTAAAAGTATTGTCGAAGGAATTGAAGACTTTAATAAAATCGGTCAAGTTGATACTATTATATTAGGTCGAGGTGGAGGTTCAATTGAAGATTTATGGTGCTTTAATGAAGAGGCTGTTGTTCGCTCTATCTTTAAATCATCACTCCCAATTATATCTGGGATTGGTCATGAAACAGATTATACAATATCAGACTTTGTTTCTGATTTAAGAGCCGCAACACCTTCTGCGGCCGCTGAATTAGTTAGCCTAGCTCGACATGACATTATATATAGTTTAAAACAAATTGAATTTAAAATTTCTAATTCTTTTATGAAAATAATTGAGAATAGAATGTTAAAGCTTGATTACCTAGAAAATAGATTATCTTATCTACAACCAAATAAGCAAATCAAAATTCAATCTGATGGAGTTGTGGATATGCAAAAAAAATTAATAAAATATATTAAGGCTAAACATGAAGATGAAAAGCAAAATATAGACTATCTATTGAAACAATTAATAAGTCTTAGTCCAAAGGAAGTACTTAATCGTGGATATGCTATTGCTTTTTCACCATCTGGGAGTATTCTTCGTTCTTCGGATGATGCTAAAACAGGAGATAAATTAAGAATTCAAACAGGTGATGGTTCTCTAATCGCCAAAAAAATAAGTTAACTTAATAAAGAGAATAATAAACCATGGTGAAAATTAAGAATAAAAATACTTTTGAAGAATCTATAAAGCATTTAGAAGGGCTTGTTTCAAAAATGGAAACAGGTGAAGGCACCCTTGAAAATAATATGAAGTGGTTTGATGAAGGTATTCAGCTTGTAAAGTCCTGTAGGAAAGAGCTTGAAATTTCCGAGAAAAAAGTCCAAGAGTTGATGGAAGATAGTGAAGGGGAATATATTATTCGAGAGAAAGTATGAACAGACTATCTTCATTTGGTATTTGGGGAAATACTGAAAAAGAATCTTTTTGGGAAGTTTTGCCGAGCATATTAGAGTGGTCTAAAAAGAAAAATATTGAACCCTATATCACCTCTAGAATTTTCGAGCATTCAAACTGGGATGGCCAAGAAGCTAAGGTAATAAAAACAGAGAAAATTTTAGAAAAATTAGATTTTATGTTAGTTCTTGGAGGTGATGGTACTTTTCTTTCATTAGCACGGGTAAAAGAGTCCTGTCATATTCCAATTTTAGGAATTCATTTAGGTGATTTAGGTTTTCTGGCACAAGTAACTCTTCAAGGTCTTTTTCATCGATTGGATCAAGTTGCAAAAGGAGACTTTATAATTGAAAAACGAATTTTAATTAAATCCCATATTCAAAAAGATAATAAAATTATCAACCATTTAGCTTTGAATGACTTTGTTATAAGCAATGCTGAATCCTACAGAATGCTTAACGCCACCGTTTTTATAAATGAACACTTTGTTGGGAACTATAGAGCTGATGGTATTGTTGTTGCAACGCCAACTGGTTCTACAGCTTATTCTTTATCAGCGGGAGGGCCTATAGTTACTCCTCAGGTTGATGCCATTATTATTACTCCAATAGCGGCTCATACGCTTACTTCAAGGCCATTAGTTGTTTCGGGTAATGATAAAATTATGATTGAGTTCTCTAACAATAATCAACCTGTATTATTTACTTCGGACGGTCAAATTCATGAGAATCTCGACGTAAATAATAAAGTCAAAATTGCTAAGGCTGATTATCAAATAAAATTAATTAGCTTCACGGATAATGATTATTTTAAGAATTTAAAAGAAAAGATGGGTTGGGGTAAAAGAGGTGAGGATTCTTAAGATTATAAATATTTCTCAAATCCATCAAATTTCATATGCTTTCCTTCTTTAAAAGTTGGTTTAATTATATAACTATTTTTGACTTCAGTATTTTTTCTACCTGTCAATAAAATACAATCCCAATTTTTACGATCAACAAGAGTTGTTGTGGGAATAATTCTAATTGTAAGTCCCATTCTCCATTTGTTGGAATAATTGGAGTTCGATCCATGTATTATATTTGGATTATGTATTGAAATATCCCCCGGTTTTAATTCAATATCGATAGCCTCTTTTTCATTGACATCCTTTTTGTTTATAGCTAGGTCTAAAACGTATTTATTGGCATCTAAGCTAACCATGTCTGATGGTTTCAATAACTTCTTGTTCTGAGAGCCTGGTATTACTCTCATGCAACCATTTTCTTTGTTGGATTGAGTGCCTGCAATCCATAGAGATATTACATTCATTGGTTTTAAAGGCCAGTAAGAACCATCTTGGTGCCATCCAACAGGTCGTCCATCATATGGTCTTTTAGCTATGTAGTGTGCTCCAAATAGTGCGGTATTTAAACCTAGAAGAGCTTTTGATATATCTAGAATAATTTTTTGATTTAAAAGATGGTGTATAAAGGGATCATCCACGAGCATATCATGATGAAAGGCTTCTGGTCTTATTCGAGGGTAAAGTTTAGATAAGAACCGTACATGTTCTTGAATTTGCTCAGCTATTTTTAGTGGTAATGCATTTTTTATTATTGCGTAGCCATCTTTTAAATAGCGTTTCTTGTCTTTATTTGAAAAAAAGATAGCTATTTATTATGGCTTATATGGCTTCGCATTATACAATCATCCATTACAAGTAATAAATCAGATTTTTCCACTATTTTTTCTGCCGGATGACTATAAACGTTGTCCTGCATCCAAATAGCTCTAGCTTTAATTGCTATTGCAGATTTTACAATTGGTATGACAAATTCTGATTTCCTGAAAATATTAACGATGTCTACTTTCTCATCAATTTCATTTAGATTTGGATAGCATTTTTTATTATCGATGAATAAATGACCCGGGTTAACGGGTATAATATTATAACCTTGATTATTCATGTATTGTGAAACATAGTTTGATGGTCTCTGTAAATTCGGGCTATAACCAATGACAGCGATTGTTTTCATGGCGAATATTTCTTTTAGAACCGAACTTTTAAGCACTTTTTAATAGGTTCCCAATAACATAGCTAGCAATTTTTGGGTTTTCATTTAATCTTCTTAAAGAATAGTCATACCAGTCAGGACCGAACGGAACATAAACTCTTACCTTAAAGCCTTTATCTATAAGCTCTTCAAGTCGACCATTCATTGGAACTCCGTATAGTACCTGAAATTCAAAGAGTTCGGAGTGAATTTTTTCTGCTCTAATCCATTCAAGTAAATCATTTATTAAATCTTGGTCATGAGTCGCGTATGCACAAAAGGAACCTTTACTAGCCATATGTTTAGCTAGTATTAAAAAATTATTCTTGATGTCTTGGCGACTTTTATACGCAACATGTTTTGACTCATTATAAATTCCTTTACATATACGAGCATTAAAGCTTTGATTTGATAAAGCTTCGACATCAGATTGAGCTCTATGTAAATAAGCCTGCATCACTAATCCAATTTTGGAATAGTCAGGTTTAATTTGATTGAAAATTTCAATTGTTTGATCTGTTACTTTAGAGCTCTCCATATCAATTCTTAAAAAATTATCAAATTCTTTAGCTTTATCTCTAATCTTTCTAAGGTTGACTAATGCTTCGGACATCGATATATCTAAGCCAACATGAGTTGGTTTTACTGATATTGAACAATCAAGTGACTCATTGAAGATCTTTTCATAAAGGGTGCAATATTGATTGGTAATGTTGCTTGCTAAACCAATTGTTTTTGTATGCTCACCTAAAATATCTATAGTAGCAGAAAAACCTTTTTGATTTAAAGTCTTTATTTGTTCAAGCGCTTCATCCATATTCTCTCCGGCAACATATGGTCTTGCGAAAGGCTTTGCGAACCATTTTGGTAGAAAAGGCAATGCGGATGTTACAATAGAATTAAAAATTGACATGTCACAAATTAAAAGAAACACAAACACGCAATCAATTAGTTTTATTCTATTACAGAGCAATTAAAAAATAAATACTATTTTTTGAAGTTTAATTTGACTCTCCAAAACTTAGAGGGGTAAATTTGTATTCTGTTTTACACCATTTTAACAAAGCTTATGTACAGAGATTTCGGAACTATATTATTTGCTACATTACTTGGAGTGATCCTTGTTGCGGCGCCATTATTAATTCAGTGGCTCATAGCACCCTCTTCAAGGAAGACAAAAGAAAAACTTGAAACTTATGAATGCGGAGAAGAAGCAGAAGGTTCTGCTTGGTTACAATTCAATATTCGCTTTTATGTTATTGCATTGATTTTTTTAATCTTTGATGTCGAAGTTGTTTTTCTTTTTCCGTGGGCTGTTGTTTTTAAAGAAATGGGTTTAGTCGCGTTAGTTGAAATGGGTATTTTTCTTTTAATACTGTGTGCGGGTTTAGCCTATGTTTGGGTTAAAGGTGATTTAGATTGGGTGAAGCGCAGAGTTAGGTATGGAACTGGTCGGTATAAAAAGTTAGCAATGGAGACGGAGAAATAATTTGGGCTTATTAGAAAATAAATTTAATGATAATATAATTGTTGAAAAATTAGACAAGCTCTTAAGTTGGAGCAGGTCGACTTCACCATGGTTTTTTCAGTTTGGTACTGCTTGCTGTGCGATTGAAATGATGGCAGCAGCAGCTAGTCGCCATGACCTAATGAGAATTGGTATGATACCAAGATCTTCACCAAGGCAAGCTGATGTAATGATTGTCGCAGGTACAGTAACAATGAAAATGGCTATAAGGGTCAAAAAACTATACGAGCAAATGGCTGATCCTAAATATGTTGTAGCTATGGGTTCCTGTGCAACAAGTGGTGGTCCATATTGGCAGCATGGTTATCATGTGTTGAAAGGTGTTGACATCGTAATTCCTGTGGATATTTATGTGCCCGGTTGTCCTCCAAGGCCTGAAGCGCTTATTGAAGGTCTGTTAAAGCTTCAGGAGCAAATTCTTCAAGAAAGACCACTTACTCGAAAAATGGCATGACCTCTGAAAGAGATAAGTTGATTTCTGAACTAGTGTTAAAAGCACTTGATGGAGACTTAGACTCTCTTAACGCTGTTGAAGATAGAGTTTTGCGAGCCAAGGCTAAAGCCGCGCTTGTGAAAGCAAAGAAAGACCCAAAGGCTTATAAAGCTCAGTTCTCAGCTGTTGAAAGTTCTACTGAAAAGTCAGGTCAAAAAGAACTAACTGAAGCAGAAAAAAAGATTTCTGAATTAGTATTAAAAGCACTTGATGGAGACTTGGACTCTCTTAATGCTGTTGAAGATAGAGTTCTGCGATCCAAGGCTAAAGCCGCGCTTATGAAAGCAAAGAAAGATCCAGAGGCTTATAAAGCTCAGTTCTTAGCTGTTGAAAGTTCTACTGAAAAGTTAGGTCAAAAAAAACTAACTGAATCAGAAAAAAAGATTTCTGAATTAGTGTTAAAAGCACTTGATGGAGACTTAGATTCTCTTAATGCTGTTGAAGATAGAGTTTTGCGATCCAAGGCTAAAGCTGCGCTTGTGAAAGCAAAGAAAGATCCAAGTGGTTACAAAGCTCAATTTCTAACTTCTGCAAATACAGATTTAAATCCCATTATTGAAGCCAAAAAAACTGTCGCAAAAATAGAAACTTTAAATTCAAAGATTAAAAAATTATCAATGATAAGTTTTCCTGGAATAATACTGAATGATGATGACGAACTTTTTTTACAGGTCAGTCCAGTGAATTGGTATTCTTTCGCGGGTTGGCTCAAGTCAGAACCATCTCTTGCCTTTGACTCTCTGCAGTGTCAAACGGGTTTTGATGTTGGTGATGAGCATCTTGAAGCTCGTTATAACCTGCATTCAATGTCTCATGACCACTATACTGAGATTAGAATTAGGGTTTCTCGAAAAGAACCATGTATACCTTCGGTGGAAAAAGTTTGGAGAATTGCTGATTGGTTTGAAAGAGAAACCTACGATATGCTAGGCATAGATTTTTCTGGACATCGAGATTTAAGACGAATTCTTCTTCCTGAAGATTGGGAAGGTTGGCCTCTAAGAAAAGATTATAAAGTTCAAGAAACTTACCATGGTATTGTTATACCAAAGATGAAGGAAGGATGGGAGTAGTACACGGCGAAGAAATGGTCCTAAATATTGGGCCTCAGCATCCTGCTACGCACGGTGTTTTAAGATTGCAGGTTAAAACTGATGGGGAGATAGTATCTCAAATAACACCATATTTGGGATATCTACACCGTTGTTTTGAGAAGCATTGCGAGAATGTTACTTATGAGCAAGTCCTCCCATATACAGATAGATGTGACTATTTGGCTTCTATGACAATGAATTTTGGTTATGTTGTTGCGATGGAAGAGCTTTTAGAAATTAAAGTGAATAGTAGAGTTGAACATATAAGAGTTGTTATGGCCGAGTTGCAGCGTATCGCTAGTCATTTACTTGGCCTTGGTGCTTTTGGTCTGGATATTGGAGCTTTCACACCTTTTTTACATATGCTTCGCGACAGAGAGAGAATACTTGATCTTTTCGAAATGACCTGTGGTGCAAGACTGCTATATAATTATATGTGGATAGGGGGTCTTAGTCATGATCTTCCGATAGGTTTCGTTGAATCAACATATAAGTTTTTGGATTATTTTGAGCCTAAGATAGACGAATTTGTGGACTTGTTGGTGCATAATAAGATTTTTGTTGAAAGGACTGCAGATATTGGCGTTATGCCTCAAGATGTTGCTATTAGCTACGGGGTTACCGGTCCAAATTTAAGAGCCTCAGGCCTAAAGTGGGATTTGAGAAGAAATGACTCTTATTCTATCTATAATAAATTTGATTTTGAAATCCCTGTAGGCGAAGGTGGTAAAGGAACAGTCGGAGATTGTTGGGATCGCTTTTATGTTAGGGTTCTTGAAATGAAAGAAAGTATTAAGATTGTTCGTCAGGCTTTAGCTAGTATGCCCAAGGAGGGAGATGTTCATCAATCTCTTCCTAAAAAAATTAAACCACCGATTAAGTCGATTTACAGGAGGACTGAATCTCCTCGTGGTGACTTGGGTTATTACATAGAAAGTGATGGAAGTAATATCCCTTACAGATTAAAAATGCGTTCACCTGCATTCACAGCTTTATCTGTAATAGATGAAATTGCAGCTGGATGGCTTCTCTCCGATGTCCTTGCCATTCTAGGAAGTCTAGATATTGTTTTGGGTGAAATAGACCGATGACAGTTGATTTCTTATATAATTTATTTAGTGAATTTTTATCTAATACGATTGGTTCAGACTCTATCTTGTTGATCTCAATGCTACTACCTCTAGTCGCAACTTTTGGTTTTATTACTATTTATGCCCTTGTCGTTATTTATGCTGAACTGAAAGTTTCTTCATTTATTCAAGATAAAGTTGGCCCCATGGGGCAAGGTTTTGGTCTTCATGCCGGAAAATTTGGGCTTCTTCAGCCTATAGCTGATGCTTTAAAGCTGCTTTCTAAAGAGGATATCATTCCTAGGAGTGCTGATAAATTATTGTTTGTTCTTGCTCCTTTCATGATCTTTGTTGGAGCTTTTATAAGTTTTGTTGCTTTACCTTTTAATGAATCTGTAATCGTATCAGACTTAAACATTGGCTTGTTCTATATACTCGGAGTTGGGAGTCTCGCAGTGATTGCTATAATTTTAGCAGGGTGGTCATCGAACAATAAATGGTCATTATACGGTGGAATGAGATCTGCTGCCCAAATTATTAGTTACGAGATTCCAGCGGGTTTATCGCTCATTGTTGTTATCATGCTTGCGGGTAGTCTTAATATGCAAGAAATTATTTTATATCAACAAGGTGGTATTGGTAACTGGATAATCTTTGATAATCCATTCATGCCAATTGTATTTGTTGTCTATTTTATTAGTGCGCTTGCTGAAACAAATAGAACTCCTTTTGATCTTCCAGAATCAGAGTCTGAGCTAGTAGCGGGGTTTGTAACCGAGTATTCAGGTATGAGATATGCATTCTTTTTTTTGAGCGAATATGCAAACATGTTTGTTGTTTGTGTCGTTGCGGCAACTGGGTTCTTAGGTGGATGGCAAAGTCCATTCGCTGATTCTTTAGATTCTCCGCTGATGGGCTTTTTCTGGATGCTTAGTAAGACTGCTTCATTGATTTTTGTTATGATTTGGATTCGTTGGACTGTGCCGAGACTGAGGGTGGATCAGTTGATGCATATTTGCTGGAAAGTTCTTCTGCCAGTTGGCTTGTTTAATATTTTTGCTGTTGCAATTTGGACCGTTTTAATAGGATAAAGGTTTATGATAAATTATTTTTCAGGGATATGGACTAGCATTACCTCAATATTAGGTGGAATGGGGATTACATTCATTCACTTGATAAATGCTAGGAGAGATAACGTTACATTGCAGTATCCTGAGGAGCGCTGGCCAAGACCTGAAAGAAATATTGGTTTTGATCACGATAGTTATAACGTAATTAGAACAAGGCTTCATGTAGATATGGATGATTGCATTGGCTGTTTAAAATGTGAACGTGCATGTCCTGTTGATTGTATTAAAATAGTTACGGAGAAATCACCTGATCGTGGTAATGACATTAAAGAAATAAACCATGTTGGAATTACTTCTAATGGAACTAGGAAAGCTCTTGTTGTTACAAGGTTCGATATTGATATGTCAGAATGTTGCTATTGTAATCTGTGTACTTATCCTTGTCCTGAAGAATGTATTTTCATGACGGGTGGTCCTAATAGTAAAAAACATCCTATTGATTATGAATTTTCTGAACCTGATAGGGACAATTTAATTTATAAATTTGCCAAATCTGGAACGAAAGAGGGATTATCTGATTTTGTTAATAAAAAGAATGCCGAGGCATAGGGCTTAAATCAATGGCTGATATTGTTTTCTGGGTAATTGCTTCAATCACTGTAATCTCTGCAGCTTTTGTTGTTTTAAATAATCAACTCCTTTACTCTGCTGTTGCTCTACTTATAACTCTTTTTGGCGTAGCAGGATTATACGTTTTTCTATGGGCTGACTTTATAGCAGGTGTACAGCTTATTGTATATATTGGCGGAATTTTAGTCCTTATAATATTTGGTATAATGTTGACTAATAGAATTTCTTCTGTTCGTCTTTCTCAAACCAATGTTCAACAGGGTATAGGCGCTGTCGTTTCTATTTGGTTATTAATTTTAATTTCTTTAGTCATCTCAAAAACTCCATGGCTTCAGTTAGAAGCAGTTGAGCCTATTTCAACAGTGAACAATATAGGGGTTTTACTTTTGACCAAATATTTACTCCCTTTTGAAGCTGCTTCTCTATTGCTATTGGGTGCTTTGATCGGTGCTGCTGTATTGTCCAGAGAGGGTACCTAATGGATCAACTTAATAATTACCTATTCATAGCAGCCGCTCTTTTTTCTTTAGGTGTTTTTGGTGTTATGACTAGGCGAAACGGTATTGCTGTCCTGATGGGTGTTGAGCTTATTTTAAATGCAGCAAATATCAATTTTGTAGCCTTTTCTAGGTTTGGTGGAATGAATTTTGATGGGCACATTTTTGGTTTATTTGTAATTGTTCTTGCCGCAGCAGAAGCAGCTGTTGCCCTCGCAATAGTAATTAATATCTACAATAACCTTAATACAATAAACGTTGATGACGCTTCATCATTGAAAAACTAATGGATAATATTTTCATAAAATATTCATTAATTATCCTTTTTTTGCCTTTGCTCGCTTTTTTAATTCAAATATTTTTTGGAAAAAATCTTCCCAGGCAGGGTGATTGGGTTTCTATCAGTGCTATTGTATCGACATTAGTACTTTCTATAACGATGTTTGTAGGTATGTTTGTGGAATATGATCCAAATTTCAGTCAGGAGTTTTCTTTTACATGGCTTGACATGGGGGCCTTCAAAATAGACTTAGGACTGCTCGTTGATAACATAACTATAATAATGCTTTTGGTGGTCGCTTTAATTTCAACATGTACTCATATTTTTTCAACACAATATTTAAAAGGTGATATTCGCTATTCACGTTATTTCGCTTATTTAGGGCTTTTTACTTTTTCTATGAATGGTATAGTTCTATCGAATAACTTAATGTCTATGTACATGTTTTGGGAACTGGTTGGTGTCAGTTCTTACCTATTGATAGGGCATTGGTTTGAAAAAGACTCTGCGGCAAATGCAAGTAAAAAAGCATTCTTAACTAATAGGGTCGGTGATATAGGCTTTTTTATAGGTATAATGTTAATATATACTGCAATTGGTTCTTTTGCTTTCTCGGATATTTTTGAAGGTGTCTCATCTGGCGTTATCAAAAGTACAACTCTCACAATTGCTGGTCTTGGATTATTTTTAGGTGCTATGGGAAAGTCTTCACAATTTCCCCTGCATATATGGTTGCCTGATGCAATGGAGGGTCCGACACCTGTTTCTGCTCTAATGCATGCTGCAACAATGGTTGCGGCTGGAGTCTATTTATCTGTTCGTATCTTTCCTCTTCTTACCCCTGATGCTCTTTTAGTTGTAGCATATGTAGGTGGTATTACTGCAATATTCGCGGCTACTATAGCGATCACACAAAATGATATTAAAAAAGTTTTAGCTTATTCAACGGTAAGTCAGCTTGGTTATATGGTAATGGCTGTTGGTACTGGGGTCTACACCGCCGCTTTTTTTCATTTATTAACACATGCCATGTTTAAAGCTAATTTATTTTATGGATCAGGATCTGTAATACATGCAATGCATCATGCTCTGCATGAGAAGCATGACCATGAAACAGATCCACAGGATATGAGAAATATGGGCGGTTTTAAAACTAAAATGCCTATTACTCATTGGTCAATGTTGTTAAGTACTTTTGCTATTGCAGGGGTTCCACTTTTTTCTGGTTTTTTATCTAAAGATGCAATTCTCGCCGGTACACTGTCATTTGCTCAGCACCATCCGCAACATATTTTATTACCTATTTTTGGATTTGGAGCTGCTGCAATAACAGCATTTTATATGTTTAGAATGATGTTTTTGACGTTTTATGGCGATTCCTGTAAGCCTGAGATTATGAGTGATATTCATGAGTCTCCGAAAGAGATGACTGGGCCTTTAGTTCTTTTAGGATCTTTGAGTATTTTTATCTGGTATACATTGCCTTACTTTAATCCAATGTCAACGCACGGATGGTTTACCGATCTAGTAACACCTCAAGATTCTTTTGTTCCAGGTAATCTATCGGCTATTGAGATTGAGGAAGGTGCTCACCATGCGCATTATTTGGCTATGTATATATCCATTGCAGTTGCATTTTCCGGTATCTTGCTGGCTTATTTAATGTATATTAAAAAAGTTTTTACAGCTGAAAATTGGGCAAAGAAAGCAGGTTTTTTATACTATTGGAGTCTAAATAAGTATTATTTTGATGAGAATTATAATCGATTTTTGTATCAACCAACCCTACGATTAGCAAGTAAAATAGCTTGGGTTGATTGGGATTTATATGATAAATATTTTATTAATGGCTTTGGGAAAATAACAAATTTAGCAAGCCATATCACAGCCAAGCTTGATTTTCATGGAATAGACCAAATTCTTGTAGATGGTAACGGGAAAATTGTAAATATTTTTGGTAAATCTATTAAGCGAGTTCAAACAGGAAAGCTTCAAAATTATGTGCTGTATGTTACAGCCGGGGTGATCATTCTAATGATCATTCAATCATTTTAATTCAAATGTGTGATTAGGGGAGAGGATGGAATATATTCTCAGTTATTTAGTATTTTTGCCAATCATTGGGATGGGCGTAATTGCATTTATACCTCGGGATAAAAGCGATTTAATCAGAATTGTAGCAGCAGTGACAACAGGTCTTCAATTTGCTTTGACTTTGGTGTTGTGGAATAGCTTTGATAATAGCGTTGGTACTATGCAGTTTATGGAAAAAGCTGAATGGATACCTTCTTTAAATATTTCATATATTTTAGGCGTAGATGGTCTCAGTCTTCCTATGGTCATACTAACCGGATTACTTTTTTTCTTGGGTGTCTTTGTTAGTTGGAGTATTGAAAAAGCGGTAAAAGGTTATTACGCTTTATTTCTACTCCTAAATGCTGGAGTTATGGGTGTTTTTCTTTCTTTAGATTTCTTTTTATTCTATGTGTTCTGGGAAGTAATGCTACTACCTATGTACTTTCTTATAGGTATGTGGGGTGGTCCGCAAAGAGAATATGCAGCAATAAAATTTTTCCTCTATACTTTATTTGGTTCTGTTTTGATGCTAATTGGTGTTCTCGGACTTTATTTTACCTGTGGACAAACATTTGATATCCTAGAATTACAAAGAGTTGCTCCAGAAGCCCTAAACGGAGTGCTTTGGTGGGGCGTTAGTGCCATTAAAGTAATTTGGGTATTATTATTTATTGGTTTTGCTATTAAAGTGCCAGTTTTTCCATTTCATACTTGGTTGCCTCTTGCTCATGTTGAAGCGCCTACCGCAATTTCTGTTCTTTTAGCTGGAATTCTTTTGAAGCTTGGAGTATATGGTATCCTTAGGGTTAACTATGGTCTTATGCCAGATGGTGTGTATTGGTTTTCTGGAGCTTTAGCTTTTTTAGGACTTATAAATGTTGTTTGGGGTGGTCTTTGTGCTTTAGCTCAGACGGATCTTAAGAAATTAGTAGCTTATTCCAGTGTCAATCATATGGGCTATTCATTAATTGGTATGGCCGCTGTTGTTGCAGCAGGAGAGGCAAATGGATCTAACCATGCAGCTGCTCAAGCGGGGCTTGCCGGTGCTGTATTCCAAATGTTTAATCATGGTACCATTTCGGCTATGTTATTTATTTTAGTTGGTGTTATCTATGATAGAGCTCACCATAGGGAAATTGAAGGATTTGGTGGTCTAGCTAGTCAAATGCCTGTTTATACAGCTATTACAGCTATCGCTTTTTTTGCAGGACTAGGATTACCTGGTTTATCAGGATTCGTTAGTGAAGCAATGTGTTTTATAGGAGCTTTCCCGGTCTATAAAGGAATCGTTATTGCTTCTACGATCGGTATTTTGTTAAATGCCGCTTATTTTTTATGGGCATTTCAAAGAGTCTTTTTTGGCAAGTTAAATGAGAAGTATACAAAATTGCCTGAGATAAACAATAGGGAGCTATTTACAGTTATCCCGCTTCTGCTTATTACATTGTTTTTCGGGATTTATCCAGCACCCTATATTGATATGATTTCGAGTACAATGGATGTGATTATAAATCATGTTGTTTCATTATCATCTTTAGCAAGTATGTAACTTAAATTCAATGAATAACCTCCAAAGTCTTTCCTACTACCTCCCAGAATTAATTCTTACTACTGTAATTATATCTGGTATTATTTATGATCTTTTTATCGCTAAAGAAGAATCATATAAAGTGGGCTTTGTTTTATTAGTAGGACTTCTAGTTGTTGCGATTGCAATATTTTTTCAAAATAATGAGGTCACATCACTTTTTACTTCATCGGTGGTGCATGACCCGTTTTCTAGATTTTTCAAGTTAATCATTATTTTGACTACAATTTTTGTATCTGTTGTTAGTTTGAAATCAGGTGAACTAAAATCTTATAGGAAGGGTGAATATTTTACTCTACTTGGTATTATTGTATTTGGCCTTTTTTTAATGGTATCTGCGATTGATCTAATAATACTATATATGTCAATTGAAATTGTATCCATAATGTCTTTTGTCTTAGCCGGCTATTTAAAAAAGAGTACTCGATCAAATGAGGCTGCTCTAAAATATGTAGTCTATGGTGGCTTTTCATCTGGAATTATGCTTTTTGGATTGAGCTATATTTTTGGTTTAACTGGAACAACGAATTATTTCAAAATATATGATGCTCTATCTGTTATGCCCGCGGAGTCAAATACCGCAATTATTATTTCGATTATAATGGTCCTAGCCGGATTTGGTTACAAGATTTCTGCCGTTCCTTTTCACTTTTGGACACCAGACGTATATGAAGGCTCTCCAACCACTATCACCGCATTTTTGTCTGTTGCTCCCAAGGCTGGTGCTTTTGCTATGATGATTAGGTTTTTTAATCAAGCCCTTGCTGATGGTGGTGCAATGAATGGTTTAGATTATACGTCCACTACAGAAATACCATGGGCTGCAATTTTAAGTATTTTAGCAATTATTACAATGAGTCTTGGTAATATTGTTGCAATTCAACAAGACAGCATTAAAAGAATGTTGGCTTATTCAAGTATAGCCCACGCTGGTTATATGTTGCTTGCTATGCCTGCAATGTCAGGAGACAGTATATATGCTATTATGATTTATCTAGTGATGTACCTTTTTATGAACCTTGGTGCTTTCTTTATTGTCATCTTAGTTAAAAATAAAACCGGTGGTGAGTCCTTTGATGATTACAAAGGTTTAGGTTGGGAAATGCCAATTGTTGGTGCTTTTATGACTCTTTTTATGGTTTCTTTGACAGGTCTTCCGCCGACTGCTGGTTTTGTGGGTAAATTTTATATTTTTGCATCGTTGATAAAAGAAGGTGATGCATTTTATTATCTTGTCTTTATTGGTGGGATAAATAGCGTTGTTTCACTATACTATTATTTACGAGTTGTAAGGGTAATGTACTTTTCTGGAGTGAGGCAAGATGTAATAACAAAGCCTGGTACTATAATGGGTACAATGCTATTCTTAACTGCATTACCTACACTTATACTAGGTATATATTGGGTACCTTTAACTACCTGGGTAGAAAATTCATTAAAATTCTTTATTCAAACTCTTTAACTCTTTTATAAAAAATTGAAAAAAATTGCACTAACCAAAGGTCATAATATTAAAATGTCGGGAGTTCCATCGCAAGATATAGTTCCTATTAAAGGACACGAGGTAGTGGGCATTTCTCCGAGTTCTTTTAAAGGTATAAAGCCAAAACTCTTAGTTTCAGAAGGGGAGTTTGTGAAAATTGGTAGTCCTTTGTTTTTTGATAAAACAAAACCTGAAGTAAAATGGGCTTCCCCTGCAAACGGGAAAGTTTCTAGAATTCAGTTTGGCGCCAGAAGATCGATAGAAAAAATTGAAATAAATATCGAAGGTCAAGATAAATTAAAACAAGCCCCATTTGATATTCAAAAAATCGAATCATCTACAAGGGAGCAAATCCTTAAATATATTTTAGATGCAAATATATTTCATTTAATTAGGCAGAGGCCTTTTAATAAAGTTGCAAACCCAAGTGATATACCGAGAGATATATTTATATCAGGTTTAAATACTGCCCCTCTGGCTGTAAATCTTGAAAAAATAATTACAGAAAATAGAGAGATCTTTCAAAAAGGATTATCAGGACTTAGTAAACTAACTAATGGTAAACTCTATTTTACTTCAAATCAAAATTACAATTTTAAAGATGTAGAAAATAATACCATATCGGGTCCTCATCCAGCGGGGAACGTTGGTGTTCAGATTCATCACTTAAAGCCACTGAAGCCTAGAGATATGATATGGACCATTAATGCTCAACATGTCATTACTATTGGTAAACTTTTTGATACAGGGTCTTATGATCCTAGAATGATTTTATCCCTTGGGGGATCAGGTTCTGTTGCGCCATTTACAGCGGAAACAATTTCATGTGTTTCAATAAAAGATTTAACGGATAATCAAAACTTAACTGAACAATCCGTTAGGTTGGTATCTGGAGATGTTCTAACTGGTGAAAAAGTATCTTCAGATGATTATTTAGGGTTTTATGATTCATCTTTAACGATTATAAACGATGCGGTGAAAAGACCATTCCTTGGAATGCTGTCATTGGGTAGTAGTTCAACTAAGTATAGCCTTACAAGGACATTCCTCAATTTGACAAGCAAGTTATTTGATTTTACAACTGCACAAAATGGTGAACTGAGAGCAATGGTTCCCATCAATGCATGGGAGAAAATGTTGCCTCTAGATATTTTACCTAATCAACTTTATAGGGCTATCCTTGCTCAAGATATTGAAGAAATGGAGCAGCTTGGTATTTGGGAATGTGATGATGAAGATTTTGCCTTATGCTCTTTCTCTTGTCCTAGTAAAATCGATGTAGGTAAAGTAATAAGAGACGGATTAGATCTTTTGGAGGCTGAGGGATAATTTATGCAATGGCTTAGAAATATCCTTGATCAAATAGCACCGTTGTTTGATAAGGACGGTAAACTAGAAAAGTTGCAACCTCTTTACGAAGCTACAGATACAATACTTTTCAGTACAGATGAGAAAACCCATTCAGGGCCGCACATTCGTGATAGTATTGATATTAAGCGTGTCATGATTCTTGTTGTTATTGCATTAATTCCATGTTATCTATTTGGTGCTTTTAATACAGGCTATCAGGAATCTCTAACTTTTGGTTATGATATCTCTGACTGGAAAAGAAACTTTTTATCCGGTGTTTTTAAGATAGTCCCTATAATCGCGGTAACATTTGCTACAGGTGCTTTTTGGGAGGTTCTTTTCTCGATCGTAAGAAGACACCCAATATCTGAAGGCTTTTTAGTTACCTGTGCTTTGATTCCGTTAACATTACCAGCTACTATACCATTATGGCAAGTTGCTGTTGGAACTAGCTTTGGTGTTGTAATAGGCAAAGAAATTTTTGGTGGTGTTGGTATGAATATTTTTAACCCTGCCCTTACTACCAGAGCTTTTTTATATTTTACATACCCTGCTCAGATATCTGGAGATAAAGTTTGGGCGTTAGCGCCAGATGGCTATTCTGGAGCTACGGCACTGAGTATACCAGCCGGTCAAATAAATAGTGATGCTGTTAGTCTTCTAAATAATGCATCATCTCATCTAAATGGAAGTACTGTCTTTGACTTTTCATGGATTAATATGCTTATGGGGTGGATTCCTGGATCAATTGGTGAAACCAATAAGTTAATTATCTTATTATCCGCCTTATTTTTAATATTTACAGGTATTACCTCATGGAGAATAATGGTTGGTTCATTGCTTGGGTTATTAAGTACAGCTTATTTAATGAATTTATTATCTCCTTATTCTTCAAATACAATGTTGACAATTCCACCCCATTATCATCTTGTAATGGGAAGTTTTTTATTCGGAACTGTTTTTATGGCTACTGAACCAGTAACCAGTGCTCATACTGAATTTGGTAAGTGGGTTTATGGTTTTTTCATTGGAATGTTAACGGTCATAATACGTAGTATTAACCCTGCTTATCCAGAAGGAATTATGTTAGCAATATTACTTATGAATGCTTTTGCACCTCTTATCGATTATTTTGTAATAAAAAGTAATGTGAGAAAACGATTACTCCGATATGCGTAGTAATTCATATACTTTAATATTTACCTCTTTGATTACCATTTTTCTTGGTTTTCTCTTATCTGTAGCGGCTACAAGTTTAAAGCCTCTACAAGATATCAATATAGAAATTGACATGAAGAAGAATATTTTAGGAGCTCTTGGTATCGAGCCTACTCTTTCCGAAAAATGGACTATTCCAGAAGTTCAAGATGTTTATCAAAGTAGTATCCTAGGTCTTGTTTTAGATAAAAATGGTAATAAAACAGATAAGAATCCCAAAGAAATAGATACTGAAAAAGATGAGAATTTTTTTCCTATATATCTTCATCAAGTTGATGGACAAGTAAATGGGTATGTTATTCCAATTTCGGGTAAAGGTCTTTGGTCAACACTTTATGGCTATTTTGCTATAGATATTGATTGTGAAACGGCAAAAGGAATTACTTTTTACAAACATGGTGAAACGCCTGGCTTAGGAGGAGAAGTAGAGAAACCTTGGTTCCAAAATAATTTCATAGGAAAAAAGTTTGTCAATAATGATAATGAATTAGTTGGAATACAGGTTGTTAAAGGGTCTGTAGATAAAACATCTGAAGATGCTTATCGTCAGGTTGATGGGATCTCTGGAGCGACCATTACAAGTAAAGGTCTTGAAGTCTTTTTAAAAGAAGATTTGGCAAAATATGAGCCTTTTTTTAAAACGCAAAGAAAAGCAATAGGATAGTGTCTATACTAGATAAAAAATCCAAACTTGCTTTTTCAGATCCTCTCATGGCTAACAATCCTATTAGTCTTCAGGTCTTGGGGATTTGTTCTGCTTTAGCGGTTACTGTACAAGTTCAAACTGCACTCGTTATGACACTTGCTGTTATAGCTGTTTTAGCTATATCTAATACCGTCATTTCGCTACTTAGAAATCATATCCCTAATAAAGTTCGAATTATTGTCCAATTGTCTGTAATAGCTTCACTGGTAATCATAATTGATCAAGTTCTGAAAGCTTATATGTACGATATGAGCAGGGCATTATCTGTATTTATTGGACTAATAATAACTAATTGTATCGTTATGGGTAGAGCAGAAGCATTCGCGATGCAAAATGATCCAAAAAGTTCTTTTCTAGATGGGGTAGGGAATGGTCTTGGATATGGTGGTATATTAATATCTGTTGCTGTTTTTAGAGAGCTATTTGGAAGTGGATCAATCTATGGGATCCAATTAATTCCAAACGTTTTTTATTCCAATGGATATGAAAATATGGGCTTAATGGTACTTGCTCCAGGAGCATTTATTATTTTAGGTCTAATTGTTTGGCTGCATAGAATTATGGCCGGAATCGAGAGTGATTAAATGAGTGTTGAACATTACGTAAGCTTATTTACAAAAGCTGTTTTTATAGACAATATGATTTTAGCTTATTTTTTAGGTATGTGTTCTTTTTTAGCTATATCAAAAAAAATTGATACATCAATAGGATTAGGTTTTGCTGTTGTATTTGTACTTACAGTAACAGCTCCTTTAAACTGGATAGTTCATCATTTTCTTTTAGAACAAGGCGCGTTAGCTTGGGCTGGTTTTCCAAATGCAAATTTAAGCTTTCTTAATTTTATAATATTCATTGCTGTTATTGCCACTGCTGTCCAACTGGTCGAAATGGCCCTAGATAAATTTTCTCCAACACTATATAATAACCTTGGAATCTTTCTTCCTTTAATTGCTGTTAATTGTTCAATTCTAGGTGGATCAATGTTCATGGTTGAAAGAAAATATCTTTTT
>Ga0209632_10000927_pt1 | contig 30312 bp, 31 predicted proteins | sample COG_10_FD_184754 | JGI IMG/M metagenome (GOLD analysis project Ga0209632, IMG submission 184754) | Pelagic Microbial community sample from North Sea - COGITO 998_met_10 (SPAdes) (version 2) | ecosystem: Environmental > Aquatic > Marine > Neritic zone/Coastal water | place: Helgoland, sampling... | reverse complement strand
CGAGTTCAGCTTCATTAGATTTGGTGCAAGTATCACCCTCTGATGCAAATCCTGTTGTTTGCAAACTTTTAGATTATGGCAAACATCTTTTTGATAAGAAGAAAAGTTTTTCATCAGCAAAGGTTAAAGTTAAAAGAAATACAACAAAAGAAATAAAATTTAGGCCCTCAACCGATGTCGGTGATTACAATATTAAATTAAAAAAGATTAAAAGCTTTATTCTTGACGGAGATAAGACTAAAATAAGCGTCCGTTTTAGAGGTAGAGAAATACTGAATAGTGATATGGGATTAAATCTTTTAAATAAATTGAGATTAGAGCTTGAAGAAATAGCTCAAGTTGACCAAGAGCCCTCCTTAGAGGGAAGACAATTACTAATGGTTTTATCGCCAATAAAAAGGAAAAGTTGAATATAAATTACAAGAGCCAATATGGGATATAAACTTAAAACACATTCAGGAGCTGCAAAGCGCTTTAAAAAGACAGGATCATCTGTGAAAAGCAAAAGTGCAAATAGAAATCATATTCTTACGAAGCAATCTACCAAAAGAAAAAGACATAATAGAGGTCTTAATAAGTTAACAGGAACTGTTCTTAAGATGGCTTCTGCATTAATTAGAAGGTAATAAATCATGCCAAGAGTAACAAAATCAGTCACAGCTAAAGCTAAACATAAGAAAGTATTAAGTGCTACCAAAGGTCATTACGGAGCTAGAAGTAGATTATTCAGAACTGCCAAGCAATCTAATATCAAATCTCTTCAATATGCATTTAGGGATAGAAAAAATAGAAAAAGAGCTTTCAGATCTCTTTGGATTTCTAGAATTAATGCTGGATCAAGGAGCTTTGGAGTTTCATATTCAATATTAATGAATGGTTTAATAAAAAATAATATTGCTATCAATCGAAAAATATTATCTGAACTTGCTATAAGCGATACATCAACCTTTGAGAAAATCGTACAAACTGCAGTAAAGTAGCTTCTAAATGTCTAATATAGACAATATAGAACCGCCTATTATTAAAGATAATTTAGGTTCTATTCATCCCATAAACCAAGTAAAAGAGCATTTGTTAAAAATGCTTTTTGATTTAGGATTTCAAGAGGTAGATGGCCCTGAAATCGAAAGCGAAGATTTTAATTTTGATATGCTTAATATCAAAAAATCACATCCTGCAAGACAGATGCATGACACCTTTTATGTTGAAAATAAAAGCAATGTGCTAAGAACACACACGTCACCAGTTCAGATAAGGAGCATGCTTGAAACCAAGCCACCTATTGCCTTCACATCAGCTGGAAAAGTTTATAGAAAAGATGATGATGCCACTCACTTACCAATGTTTCATCAGGTTGAGGGTATTTATGTTGATAAAAACGTAACTTTTGCAAACTTAAAAGATCTCATACATCAAATACTTCACAATTTATTTGGAAAAAATGTCCAGATAAGATTCCGTCCTTCATACTTTCCGTTTACCGAGCCTTCTGCTGAGGTTGATATATTATCTGATCATGGAAAGTGGCTTGAGATTCTTGGTTGCGGTATCGTAAATCCTGTAGTTCTAAAAAATTGCAATATCAATCCTGATCAATATAGCGGTCTTGCTTTTGGTCTCGGCGTTGAAAGAATAGCTATGCTTAAATATGGAGTTAATGACATACGCGAGTTTTATAAATCAAATTTAGATTTTTTAAGCCAATTTAAATGAAATTTCTGTACAAAGACTTATTAAATTTTTTATCGGAAAAGCCTTCAAAAGAGCTTCTATCTGAAAAACTTTTTCAGCTTGGTCATGAGCATGAGATTGCTGGTGATATTTTTGATATGGAGCTAACTCCAAATAGAGGAGATTGCTTGTCTCTAAATGGATTAGCAAGAGACCTTAATATTTTTTTTGGAAAAGTACAGCCATATAAAATCTTTGAGGGAGATATTTTACCTCTTGATTTTAACTTTAAAAATCTCTCCACAGATGCATGCCCAAAAATAAGTTTTTTAGAAATAGAAATAGAAGGCGCTGTAGCTGCATACAAACACTATTTAGAAAATTATTTTTCGTTGCTTGGAAATAATAAGGTAAATTTTTTTACTGATGTTTCCAATTATATTTCTTATGAGCTAGGCCAGCCCACTCATTGTTTTGATGCCAACACTATAAATAACCAATTAACTTTTGAGAGTAAAATTTGTAAGGAATCTTTTAAGACATTATTAGACTCTGATATTAATCTTGAAGGTAAAAATTGTATCTTTACTGTTGATAATAAAATTATAAGTCTTGCTGGGGTAATGGGAGGTAAATCAACAGCATGTTCATCACAAACAAGAAAAGCATTAATTGAATGTGCTTATTTCAAACCTGAAGAAATCATTAGCAAAAGTATTAAATATAATCTTGTTTCTGATGCAGCGCATAAATTTGAAAGAGGTGTAGACATTCAAGCACAAGAAAAGGTCTTAAGAAGGTTTATTGCAATAGTTCAAGATCATGTAGCAATTAAAAATTTTAAAATACAAACATTTGATGATACTGAAATTGAGCAATCTAGAATCCCAATTGATTTAGAAAGAGTTAACAAAATTTTAGGCATTGATATAGAAAAAGAGCAATATTTGATGATTCTTAATAAGCTGGGGTTTGAAATTAATAATAATGAACTAAATAAGCCCTCATACAGACATGATATTTCATCACAAAATGATTTAGCAGAAGAGATAGCAAGAGTCTTAGGTTATGACAGTATAAAAAGCAAACCCTTAGAAATAAAAAATAATTTAAATGAGAATATAAATCATATTTATAAAGTTAAAAATTTTTTAGTTCAAAATGGTTTTTCTGAGGTTGTCAATTTCCCGTTCACCTCCATTAAAGATAAAAAATCTATAACCATTGATAACCCATTAGATTCAAATAAGGGTCACCTTAGGACATCCTTAAAATCTTCTTTATTGGAGAATCTTCAATATAACGAAAGAAGACAAAATGATTCAATCAAGCTCTTTGAAATTAGTGATTTGTACTCTAGAGCCGATCAAATAAATCAAGAAAGAAAGTTGGGTTTAATAATAAGTGGAAGAAGGGGGCACAATTACGCTGATTTTTCTAAAAAATTAGATTTTAATTATTTAAATCAAATATTAAATGAAGGCGCTAATCAAAATATTTTTACTATTGAAGAAATTTCTAGAGCAGACTTAAAAACAAAAAAGAAAGATAAAATTTTTTATACAGAAGTGTTAATTGAAAATATTCCTGCTGATATATATAAAGATTATAAGCTTAATGAAGAGCAGATTAATTTTATTAAATACCAACCAGTCTCTGAGTTTCCTTCAAGTGTGAGAGATTTTTCTTTTTCAATAACAGATTTTAAAAAATATAATATGGTATTAAGTCTGATCTCAAATTTAGATGATGATATTTTGAAACATGCATATATTTTTGATTTTTACGAAAACAAAAAAATTAAAGAGATAAAAGTTGGTGTTAGGTTTATTTTCCAGTCAGTTTTATGCACTTTATCTGAGGAAGAAATTCAAAAAACTATTCAGAGGCTTTTAAAGCCTATCCTCGATTTAGAGGGCGTTTCTGTCCCAGGCTTATAGTTAATATAGTATCTATCACTACTATATTTTATAAATAAATGTAAAATACGTTAATAAATTACGCATTATTATGGAACATTACAAAAAATATCTTCTTTTGGCTTTATCTTTATTTCCATTTTATTCTTTTGGACAAGCTATAGACCCATCAATCCTGTCTCAGCTTAGTCCTGAGCAAATTGAAATGGCAAAAGATGCTTATGCAAGCAAGAATTCTACCGATAAGTCAGTTGAAGAACTACCAGTGATTGATGAGTCATTAGTAATTAAAAAATCTAGCGGTGATTCAAATAAAATTGCAGGTAAGAAATATGGTTATGATTTTTTTTCATCAATGCCTACCTCTCTCACAGCGGTTGGAGACTTACCACTTCCTAATGACTATATAATATCTTTAAGAGATCAATTTACAGTTATTTTAACAGGTTCGAAAGATGCCTTATTTAATTTAAATGTTAAGCTGGATGGCACAATTTTGTTTCCTGAACTTGGTTCTGTTTCTGTTGTCGGCCTTAGTTTTAAAGAGGTTAAAGAGAAACTATCGCAATTAATTAAACAAGCTTACATTGGGGTAAATATTGATGTTTCATTACAAAATTTAAGCGCCAAAAAGATAACTATTGTTGGTGCGGTAAATACTCCAGGAACATATTTAGTTAACCCCTTTAGCACCATTACTGGAGCACTTGCATACTCTGGGGGTATTTCTGAAATAGGATCCTTGAGAGATATTAAGTTAATAAGAAATAATAAAGAGGTCTTTTCTTTTGATTTATACGATTTACTTATCAAAGGTAATAGATCTAATGATCTTACTATTGAGGCAGGCGATACTTTATTAATAAACGCAGCATCTCAGTTTGTTGAAATAACCGGTGCTGTAAAGCGACCTGGAATATATGAAGTCTTAGAAGGTGAAACTATTAATAGTTTGGTAGATTTTGCTCTTGGCTTTAACCAAACCGCAAATAAATCTAATATATCTGTATCATTTTTGGATTTAAATGAAGCATCAATAGTTAAGAAAAATGTTGATACTCTAGATCAAAACCTACAAAACGCATTATCAGTAAATGTTTTTAATTATGTAAACGAACCAAGCGCTAACATTCTCGTTCAAGGAGCAATAGAGGAGCCGGGTTTTTATAATGCTCTAAAGTATAGAAAGTTAACTGATTTAATAAATGATTTAAAATTTATTGATGTATATCCTTGGTTGGCTGTATTAGAGCAATTTGACGAAAATAAGCTAATCAAATCTACAGTTTTATTTAATTTAAATGATCCAAACACCTATACCTCTGTAGAGCTTTTACCCAATTCTAGAATTTATTTTGCAAATATTGATACAAGATCATTTGATGTCTCTGAAACGTCAAGAAAGCTAATAACAGAATATGAATTAAGGCTATCTCATAGACAGGGCAATTTCAGATTGCCAGTATACGGAAAATATTCTGTTAGCTCATTTATAAATTTATTGGGTTTAGACATGAGTGACGTAGATAATATTGCTACTTATGTTAGTCCGCTGAAGAATATTGTAGTTAATGATAATTATAAAAATATGCAATATATAGCAGAAAAATATAATACTGTTAATTTTAGATCTTTTGATAATGATCTTATTGAGGTATCTATTAGTGGTGCTGTGGACTTTCCAGGAACTTATGTTTTAAATGATGACGCTACCATAGAGGACTTATATCAATTAGTTGGTAATTTTAAAAATCAAGCTTATCTTAAAGGAATTATCTTGACTAGAGACAATATAAGAGCAAGGCAGATTAAGTCTATAGAAAAATCTAAAGAAGATCTCAATAAGGTAATTTTAACTTCTGTCCAAAAAGGAGAAAATATTGGTGATATTAATTTAATAAGAGCACTTTCAGAAAGTATAGAACCAGAAAATTTAGGGAGACTGGCAGGAGACTTTACTCCAAAATCACAAGGCTCAATTAATACAATTTTATTTGATGGAGATACGATTATTGTTCCTAAAAATCCAAATGCTGTAAATGTACTCGGAGAGGTTTTAAATCCAATAGCATTCGAATACTCAAAAAAATTAACTATTACCTCTGCAATAAATCAAGCTGGTGGGTACCAACAATATGCGGATAAAAGAAGGGTATATGTGATCAAGGCAAATGGAATCGTTAAAAAAGCTAATAGAAATATTTTTGTTAGAAATGTTGGCCTTGAACCTGGTGATACTATTGTGGTTCCAAGAAAAATTATTACTAATAATCCTGGCTTAGAAGCTTTATTGCCTGTTACACAAATTTTGTCTGATTTGGCTTTTTCTGCAGCTGCAATTGAAAGTTTGTCGAATACTAATTAAGTTCTAAATTAGATGAAGAAATATACTTCTGTCTACTTATTTTTAATTTTCTTTATTCAAAACATTTATACTGATAGCTTTAATTATAATTCTTTTAATAATCACGGTGTAATTGGCCTTGTGAACATGCCTACTGCCAGATTTTATGATGAGTCATCATACGGTTTAACTTTATATAACGGTGAGCCTGATCAAAAAATTACTATGACGTCTTATCCTTATGATTGGATGGAAGCCTCCTTTTTTTATACCAATATTCAAGACAGGCCATATTGCGCACAAGCTTTTGATAGCGTTTGCCAGCAGGACTACAAGGATAAAGGTTTTAATTTTAAGTTTAGATTAAAAGAAGAGGGGATATTTCCAGCAGTTGCATTAGGAATAAACGATATTGCTGGTACTGGTTTCTATAGTTCAGAGTACATTGTTGGAAGTTATGGCATTAATAATATAGATTTTCATTTAGGCCTTAGTTGGGGCACATTAAATGGCTCAAAAAATAGTTTTAAAAATCCTTTTGGATTTATAGATGATCAATTTTATGATAGACCCAATTCAACTGAAGATAATGGTGGTCAGTTTCAGCCGTCAAGATATTTCTCTGGAGAAAAAGCCTCACCATTTTTTGGGATATCCTATGCGCTCAATAGTAAGATTTTAATAAAATTTGAAACTGATAACACTCTCACCCCGGGACAAGTTGGTTATAAAAAAGCAGAAAGTAATTATTCATTTGGCATAGATTATGCTGTAAATAAAAACTTTAGTATTGGAATAGCAAATGAAAGAAATAATTATTTTTCAGCAAAGTTCGTATACAAAGATAACCCAAAACAAGCTGTAAAAAAATATCAATATAAAACATCTGAAACCATAAAACCTCAAGATGATAGATATAAAAAACTTATAAAGAATATTGAAAATAATGGCATTGGAGTCAATAAAATTATTGAATCAGCTGATGCTCTTGGTTTAGAGTTGACCCAATTCACCCACAGTAATCTTGATATTATTGAAGAGATTATTACATCTGCTTCTATTGATTCTGGTATCAATAAAGAAATTAAAACTGACTTAAGAATTGCAAACCTTCAAGCAAAAACAGATTTTGATGAAGATTTTATAAACAATTCCAAGATATTATATGAAAGGAAGGCATCTAGAAAGTTTTCTTCATCTAATGGTTTGGTTTTAAGACCATTTTTAGCATCAAGAGAAGACTTTTTTAAAGGTGCTTTATTGTTAGAAAATAATAGCGAATATTTAATACAAGATAATTTCTTTTTTTCATCAAATATTAAATATTCATTAGCAGATAACTTTGATGATCTTACTATCCCTCCTGTAAACACTTATCCAGCTCAAGTAAGGTCTGATATTAAAGATTATCTTAGAAATCTTGATGAAGGTATTATTATTGGAAGAGCGCAGCTTGATTATCATATTACTCCTAAAAAAAACCACCATCTTATGTTTACTGGAGGTATTTTAGAAGAAATGTTCTCTGGTTATGGCGGTGAGTACCTTTATTTTAAAAATAATTCTAATTATGCTTTTGGATTTGAGATTTTTAATGTTAAGAAAAGAGATTACAAAATGAGATTTGGGACACAAGATTATGAGAATATTACACATTCTTTAAATTTCTATTATAGAAATTATGACTATATTCCATTTGATATGAAAATTTCATATGGTGAGTATTTGGCCGGAGACGAAGGTACAACCTTTGAATTATCAAGGTCATTTATAAATGGTACCAAATTTGGGGTATTTGCATCATTTACTGACGTTTCGTCAGAACAGTTCGGTGAGGGAACCTTTGATAAAGGTATATTTTTTAATATACCAATATATGGTAATTTTATAAGTTACACTTGGAGGCCTTTAACTTTAACAAAAGATCCTGGAGCTAAATTAATAAGAAAGCATACGCTTAACGACTTATTAATAAAATTTAGAAACTATAACTAAAACTATTTACTGAGATATAATATATAAGTGAGTTTAGAAAAAAAACATATTTATAGGTAAAAATGTTTTAAATTCAACAAAATAATAGTATAGTTTGCATTTATGGGGATAGTTAACTCAACACAGGCTTTTATGAAAAATTTACTTGTATACACAATTTTTGTTATTTTTACTTCAACAACTATTGCTGAGACTACTGATCTTAGTGCATATAGTATTACAAACGCTCAAGCCAATGAAATTACAGTGAGAGTTAATCAAATGGGTGTTGATGAGCTTAGATCAAGAAAAGCTTATTTAGAAAACGAAGCACAAAGACTTGAAGAAACAAAAGAAAGTTCACAGAATCCATCTGATGTTAAGGAAGCAACAATACAACTTTCACTAGTTACTGCTGAACTTGTATATATTGTTGCAGCATTAGTAGGTGCTGGAGTTATATTGTCTGATTCTGGAAATATTGATGACGATCCTGTTGTGAGAGATTTTACGCCACCAGTCATAACTGTTAATGGTGACAATCCTGCAACTGTCGAACTTGGTGGTTCTTATACAGATGCTGGAGCTTCAGCAAGTGATGATAGCGGTTCTGCTACTCTAGTAACCTCTGGAACTGTTAATACTAACTCAGTTGGCTCATATCAAATTACCTACACCGCCACGGATTCATCCGGGAATATATCACAGGCTTTTAGAACGGTTAATGTAGTTGATACTACTGCGCCAGTAGTAACACCTAATGGTGATACTCCAACTGTTGAACTTGGTGCTACATACGTTGATGCCGGTGCAACAGCTACCGATCTTTCTGGTGATGTGACTGTAGTAACGACAGGTACTGTCGATACAAATACTGTTGGTTCATACACCCTTACATATACAGCAACAGATGCCTCTGGTAATGTCGGAACAGCATCTAGAACAGTTAATGTAGTTGATACTACTGCGCCAGTTTTCACATCTTCTGCTACTTTTAGTGCTGAAGAAAATCAAACTGCAATAGGTAATGTAACTGCTTTTGATTTAGCAGAGGTAACATTTACCGTTTCTGGTAATGAGCTTGCTATAACTTCATCAGGCGTTCTTAGTTTTGTGACTGCTCCGGATTATGAGACCAAAACTGAATATACTGCAACTGTAACAGCTTCTGATGCAAGTTCTAATTCTGCAACGCAAGAAATCACAGTCAATGTTACTAACGACCCAGATGACGATGATACAGGTACAGGTACAGGTACAGGTACAGGTACAGGTACAGGAACTGGAACTGGAACTGGAACTGGAACTGGAACTGGAACCGGAACTGGCACCTAGACATTAATTAATGAACCTTACAAAAAAGGATATTCTTAATAATATCTCTTTGAGTGCACATGTATCAAAATCTGATAGTAACCAGTTATTTGATAAATTTATAAATCTAATAATTCACAATTCAGCAAAATCTGTAGTAAAGATTCCAAATTTTGGAAGTTTTACACATAAAACTACTCCAAGTAGAATAGGAAGAAATCCAATAACAAAAGAAGAATTTGTTATAACTGAAAGATCGAAATTGAATTTTAAGGCATCAAATAAATTAAAAACTTTAATAAACTAAGTTTGTGGTCGGGATGGCCGGATTTGAACCGACGACCACTACACCCCCAGTGTAGTGCGCTACCAGGCTGCGCTACATCCCGTTAAATGGGTTATTATATATTCAATATGTTAGAGTTATTATGAAATTAAACAATGCATTAGTATTTTACTTTATTCTATGTTCATCTCATATTTTAAGTGATGATTATGTTATCAAGACCACTAGCGGCATTATATATGGCCAGGAAGAAAATGCAGTTATTAGTTGGGATGACATACCTTATGCAAAACCACCTATTGGCGACCTTAGATGGAGAGCACCTCAAGATTTAGATGTATCCTCCATTAATAATATTATAAGACCTAAAGAAGATAATTTTTGTGTACAAGAACCCTCTGGCTTAGGTGGTTCTGAAGGTGATGATTATTTCTCTGGTTCAGAGGATTGTTTGTATTTAGATATCAAGGCCCCATTGGTAACCCCATTGGTAAATGATTCACAAAAATTGCTACCAGTAATGTTTTGGATTCATGGTGGTGGAAACACATCGGGCTTAAAAGACTTATATGATTTCTCTACCATGACAAAAAATCATGAAGTGTTAATAGTTACTATAAATTATAGGTTGGGACCATTTGGTTGGTTTACACACCCTTCAATCCAAGGACAGCAAGCTGGATTAGATAAAACTTCAAATTTTGGGACTTTAGATATAATTCAAGCCCTTAAATGGGTGAATAGAAATATATCTAATTTTGGCGGAGATCCTAATAATGTAACAATTTTTGGAGAGTCTGCAGGAGGACATAATGTTTTATCATTATTAGTTACCACTCAAGCAAAAGGGCTTTTTCATAAAGCAATTTCTCAATCAGGTTATACGACAACATACTCCTTAAAAGATTCATATAGACCTTCAAAATACTCATCAACTTCTAAGCATTCTAGCTGGAATGTCGTTAATCAAATTATTGAAGACAAATCATTAAATGTCCTTCAAACAGAAAATGATAAAGAAATTAGAAATTTTCTAAAGAATTTATCATCAAAGGAGTTTTTCAGATATTATTCACAAAGACCATCGTATGAAAACCTACCTCTATTAACTGCTGATGGACTAGTAATACCTAAAATAGGCTTAACAGATGCATTATCAAAAAAAGAATACCTTCATAGTGTTCCAATCATTGCAGGCTCAAATAGAGATGAAGTTAAATTATGGCTTGCTTCGGCTAAATATTTTGTTGATCTTGATTACTCTTTTTTCGGCTCAATTTTTGGAGTCCCTAAAGTAGTTTTAAATGATAAAGATGCTTTCAATCTTTTTAACTCTTATAGAAGTAAGGCATGGAAAATTAGAGGGGTTGATGGACCGCTAAGAAGTCTTTATGAGGCTGGCAACAATAATTTATATGCTTACAGATATGACTGGGATGACCATAGAAGATTTATTATTGGTGATTTTAAGCAACTTATTGGTGCAGCACATGCCACAGAGATCCCTTTGTTAACAGGCAATAATAAATTAGTTGGAGACTATGGCTTTTTAATTTACCCAAAAGGTCCATCCAAAAGATTCACATCTAAAAATATGATGCAGTTTTGGACAAATTTTGCAAAAAATGGCGAACCTGGATTTTCTACGAACGGATTAGAATGGAAAAAATATAATGGTTTAAAAAATGCCTCATCAAATTATATGATTTTAGATAAAAGAAAAGAATTAAAAATGAAATCTGATAACTTTTCCTTTTCCTCTTTAATACATGACTTATATAAAGAGGATGCTTTAACCGACTTAGAAAAATGTGTTGTTCTTCTCCAGATGCTAACATACGTTGGCGACGACTTATATGATGAATATGTTGATGAGTACCCAGGTAACTGTAGCAGAGAGAAATCAGAGCAATTCTTAAAAGATAATGCTAGTTTTATAGACTATTAGTTAAGCAACCTAATTAATTTTTTTTTCATTCTTAGAGGCATCTTTAATCTTCAGCACCTCTATATCTTTTATTTTTATCATATCCGCAATTCTTCTAATGAGCCTTTCTTCGTTTACTTCTAGAATTTTATCAGCGTATGCAACATCGTATAGGAAACGAATCAAGGAAAGTTTGTTGTCTTTGGAATAATCTTTATTTATATCATCTATAAATTCATAAAAAGAAACACTGTTCCTACTATATTCCTCTATGATTTCTAAAACCTTATTAGCTTCTTTGCCAACTTTAATACTAATTTTTTTTATTTCATCTAAAAGTATCGTAAGTTCAGATTCTAAGATCTCGCCATCAGATCGAGCAATCTCATAAGCCAAGATAGAAGCAGTTAATTCTATATCAAAATCATTTTTATTTTCTTTGATTTCAGGCTTCTTTTTCTTAAAAAAATTAAACATTTTTTACCAACCCCTCTCGAATACTTTTATATTTATATGCAAACAGATAATAGGTTGCTGAATATACCATGAAAAGATATGTTGAAATCCACGGTGCAAAATTATTATCTAAGAATACACCAAATAAACCTGCAAAGAATGATATCAATAAAATAATTCCCAAAGCACCTTCTGGTGAATAACGAAGCATGAGCTTGTGATGAATATGGTCTCTGCCAGGAGATGTGATGCCAATACCTTGGCTTATTCTTGAAACAATTAGCCCAATACAATCAAGAAGTGGAATAGATACGAACCAAAGCATTGTAATTGGTTCTACTTGGTACAACGTATTTTGTGATGAGAAAATTGCAATCCAAGCCACCCAAAAACCTATTAGATTTGAGCCACTATCACCCAAGAACACACCCCTTTTTTTACCGAAGAATCTTAGATTAAATATTAAAAAACCTATTACCGATCCAATTAGGATCATCAGTATTGAGTCATACATTAGTCCTGAATAAAAACCAGTGAAAAGTAATGCCATTACAGCTGAACCAGCACACAAACCATTGATTCCATCTATCATATTAAATGCATTCATTATTCCTACAACACAAAAGACTGTAATTGGAATGCCAAAAATGCCTAAATCTACCACACCAAAACCAAACAAATTACCAAAATTAGCTAAATATATATCTGTTGAAAAAATTACATATAAGCTCAATATAATTTGAATGAAAAGCCTAACTATAGGCTTCAAAGATTTAAAATCATCAAATAAAAACAAAAGTAAAAGAGGTATAGAGGCAAAATATAATTTTTGACTAAATTCAGGCAAATATCCTTGGAGATTATTAAGATTTAAATATATTTCTGTAGAAACAGCGACTGCTAAAAGTATGCCAATCCCCCCAGTAAGAGGTGTTGCTCTTTTATGAAATTTTCTACTTCTATCAGGAATGTCTACAAGTATACTTTTTTGTTTAGCAAAGTTTCGTAAAACAGAATTAATAGCTAAAGACGCCATTATGCTTATAATTAAATAACTTATGATTATATTTAATTCCATATTTATCAATTTTACATCTTTGGCTAGAAATAGTATGCAGTTTGATAAAAAAAATGTTTTTAAAAGAACATTTTTATAGTAAATAAGTATTATGAATATAGATTGTAAAAAAGAAATAGATATTGCTAAAAAAGCAGCATTAGAGGCTGGAAAATACCTCAGAGATAATAAGATTAATCTCAATCAAGCGTTATCGTCTACCAATAGAGATCTTAAGCTTAAGGCAGATATTGAAGCAGAAAAAATCATTAAAGATATTATTAAAAGAGATTCTAATATTGGCATATTGGCAGAAGAAAGTGGAATGTCTTCGGATGCATCTTTTAAAAGTTTATGGGTTGTTGATCCTCTTGATGGAACTGCTAATTACTCCAGAGATATACCCATATGCTGTGTCTCTATAGCTTTAATATCGGATTTCAAACCAATTATTGGTGTTATATACGACTTTAATAATGACCATCTCTATGAGGGGTCTATAAATACAAATGCTTGTTTAAATGGAAAAGAAATTTCAGTTTCAAAAATAACAAAAAGCAATCAAGGTATTTTAATCACTGGTTTGCCCAATGATACGGATTATTCTGATGAAGCACTACTTAATATGATTAAAAATTTTCAAAATTGGCGAAAGGTTAGAATGCTTGGTTCAGCTGCTTTAGCTTCTGCATATATTGCATCTGGTAAAGCAGATCTATACATGGAAAATAAAACCTATTTATGGGATGTTGCCGCTGGAGCAGCTATAGTTAATGCTGCTGGTGGAGAAGCTTTAATTGTTAATCAAAATGAAAAATTTCAAGTTGATGTTCGTTTTTCAAATTCATTAATAAAGATATAAAAAATTTTATGGAAGCTTTAGTTTGGTTCAGAAGTGATTTAAGACTTCAAGATAATCCCGCGTTAAGAAATGCATTTGAACAAGCTAAGAATGTCCATGCTGTATTTATTTTTTCAAATAATCAGCTAAAAAAACACAATGAAGCTAACGTAAAAATAGATTTCTTGAAATCTAATTTATTCTTACTTGAAGAAAAACTCGATAAACTAAATGTCCCATTAACTATTATTGATAGCGATGGGTTTAATAACGATGCTTCTCTTATAGAACAATTTATAGAAAAGAAGAACATTAAAAAAGTTTTTTGGAATAATCAATTTGGTGAGGATGAAGCTATAAGAGATAAGCTTGTAAAAATTCTTTTAGATAAAAAAAATATAGACTATGAGACATATAACGACCAGATTATATATGAGCCAGGTTTTTTAAAAACAGGTCAAGGTCTCCCATATTCAGTCTTTACTCCATTTAAAAGAAAATGGATAGAAAACTTTGAGATGGATTTCTTGGATATTGAATATCGTTATGAGGCCAGAAATAACCTTGATTATTCTTCAAATGTTCGAGATTTTGATTTTAATTATAAAAAAACTCATCAAGTTAATATGGAGTTATGGCCTGCAGGAGAAGATGAGGCGGAAACAAGATTGCTTAGATTCCTTAACGAAAAAGCAATAGACTATTCAAAAAATAGAAATGACCCAATCTTAGATGGAACTAGCAGAATTTCACCATATTTAGCTTTGGGAATTATTTCATCCAAAAAATGTATTTTAGAAGCGTTAAAAATTAATAATTTTGAGTTTAACTCAGGACATATCGGCGTAACTAAATGGATTGATGAAATTGTTTGGAGAGAGTTTTATAAGAATATAATGTTTTCCTTTCCAAAGGTGAGTAAAGGACAACCTTTTCAAGATTATTCTAAAACAATCCTATGGAGATATAATGAAGATGAATTTAATGCTTGGAAAGAAGGTAAAACTGGATTTCCGATTGTTGATGCAGCTATGCGACAGCTTCTAAATGAAGGCTGGATGCACAATAGGCTTAGAATGGTTGTTGCTATGTTTTTTACAAAAAATATGCTTCATGATTGGAGATTGGGTGAGGCATACTTTATGCAAAATCTTATAGATGGCGATTTTGCTTCGAATAATGGTGGATGGCAGTGGAGTAGCTCAACCGGAACTGATGCAGCTCCATATTTTAGGATCTTTAATCCAATCACCCAATCTACAAACTTTGATAAAGAGGGCACATTTATCAAAAAATATGTTCCTGAGCTAAAAGACTTAGATAAATCTGTTATTCATAATCCATCCATAGAGCACAGAAAATATTGTAAATATCCAGAACCAATATTAGATTTAAAAGAATCAAGATTAAGAGCAATAGATGCTTTTAAAACAGCTAAATCTTAGTATTAAAACTCATGGTTTAGTTAATTGGTCTTATGTATACTTTAGTTTAATAATTTTTTCTACCAGGCAAATTTAAATGCATAAATCAGATTTAGAAATAGCAAATAGCGCATCAAAGAAACACATTAAAGATATAGCTGCATCTTTGAATATCCCTGAAGAGGCTTTAATTGTTTATGGAAATGATAAAGCTAAGATTAATTATGATTACTTAGACTCTTGCAAAGATAAAAAAGATGGAAAGTTAATTCTTGTTACTGCAATTTCTCCTACTCCAGCAGGCGAAGGAAAAACGACTACAAGTGTTGGTTTGGTTGATGGTTTATGTCATATCGGCAAAAAAGCAATGATATGTCTAAGAGAGCCAAGTTTAGGTCCGTGTTTTGGAATGAAGGGAGGTGCTGCTGGAGGCGGCTATGCTCAAGTCATTCCTATGACTGATATTAATCTTCACTTTACAGGAGATTTCCATGCAATTGGGGCCGCTCATAACTTGCTTTCAGCATTAGTTGATAACCATATTCATTGGGAAAATACTTTAAATCTTGATCCAAGAAGAATTACTTGGAGAAGAGTGGTTGATATGAATGATAGGTCATTAAGAGATATTACATGTGGACTTGGAGGAACAGGTAATGGTGTTCCAAGGCAGAGTGGTTTTGATATTACTGTAGCATCTGAAATTATGGCTGTTTTTTGTTTAGCAAGTGATTTGAATGATTTGCAAGATAGAATTGGCAATATCGTAGTTGGATACACAAAAACTCAAGAGCCTGTAAAAGTAAGCCAATTGAATGCTCAAGGCGCAATAACTGCTTTGTTAAGAGATGCTTTTCAACCTAACTTAGTCCAAACTCTTGAGAACAATCCAGCATTTATGCATGGGGGACCTTTTGCAAATATTGCCCATGGATGTAATTCCGTTATGGCAACAAAAAGCGCTTTAAAAATGGCTGACTATGTTGTTACTGAAGCTGGTTTTGGTGCTGACTTGGGAGCAGAAAAATTCTTTGATATTAAATGTAGAAAAGCGGGTCTATCTCCAGATGCTGTAGTTCTTGTTGCAACAACCAAAGCTCTTAAAATGCATGGCGGTGTTAAAAAAGAAGACTTAAAAGAAGAAAATATTCAGGCAGTAAAAGACGGATGTAAAAACCTTGAAAGGCATATTGAGAATATTGCTAAGTTTGGAGTTCCTGTAACTGTAGGTATAAATGAATACTTCACAGATACAAAGGGTGAGCACCAAGCAATAATAGATTTTTGTCAAAGTCATGGTGTTGCATGCAAAATATCTTCTCATTGGGAAAATGGTGGTAAGGGCGCAGCAGATTTGGCATCTCATGTTGCAGAATTAGTAGATAGTAATGAGTCCTCATTTAAAACTTTATATGATGATGAAATGCCTTTATGGGAAAAGACCAAACATATTGCTACAAGTATTTATGGCGCTAGTGATATTATTGCTGATAAAAAAGTAAGAAATAAATTTAATAAATTAGAAGATGACGGTTATGGGAAATACCCAATTTGTATGGCAAAGACTCAATATAGTTTTTCAACAGATCCATTACTTATGGGAGCGCCGTCTGGCCATGAAGTGCCTATCAGAGAGGTAAGGCTCTGCTCAGGTGCAGAGTTTATTGTTGTTATATGTGGGGAAATTATGACGATGCCAGGATTACCAAGAAAACCAGCATCTGAGAACATTGGAATCGATGATAATAAAAATATCGAAGGCTTATTCTAATTTCAGTATAATTGACGAAAATTTCAAAGGTATATTATGAAAGATAAATTACAGTTTTACATAAATGGCACATGGGTTGAGTCTGATTCAAGTGAAATGATTGAGGTTATAAATCCTGCTAATGAAGAGTTAATAGGCCACGTAACAGCTGGAACAAAAGCCGATATTGACAGTGCAGTTCAGGCTGCAAATGAAGCCTTCAAGACATATCAATATACTTCAAAGGATGATCGCATTGAGATTTTCAATAATATTATTACAGAATATGAAAATAGGTATGATGATTTTGTTCAAGCTATTACAGAAGAAATGGGAGCTCCTATATGGCTTTCAGAAAAAGCTCAAGCATCTACTGGAATTAAAAATTTCCATGAAACTCTTGATGCGTTTAAAGAATATCAATTTGAAAAAAAAGAGGGTGATTACACTCTTATCAAAGAACCTATTGGAGTTATAGGAATGATTACGCCATGGAACTGGCCTATGAATCAAATAACTACTAAAGTATCAGCTGCTCTTGCGGCTGGCTGCACTATGGTTCTAAAGCCTAGTGAAATTTCTCCATATTGTGCAATGCTTTTAGCAGAAGTATTTGATAAAGCTGGAGTTCCAAATGGTGTTTTTAATCTTGTTAACGGATATGGACCTACAGTAGGAGCAGCTTTGTCTGAACATCATGATGTAGCTATGATGTCTTTTACCGGGTCTACAAGAGCTGGTATTGCAGTTGCTCAAGCATCTGCAGTCTCTGTAAAAAGAGTTCATCAAGAGCTTGGTGGTAAATCTTCTAATATCATTCTTGATGATGTTGCAGACTTAGAAAAATCCGTAAAAGGTGGTGCTGGGCACTGTTTTTTGAACTCAGGACAATCATGTAATGCACCAACAAAAATGCTAGTTTCTGAAAAAAATTATGATAAAGCTGTTGAAATTGCAGCTCAAACTGCAAATAACACAACCGTAGGTGATCCTCATGGCGAGTTTAGAATTGGTCCTATAGCTAATAAAGCTCAGTATGAAAAGATTATAAAAATGATAGAAATTGGTATTGAAGAGGGCGCTACTCTAGTTGCAGGTGGAACAGAAAAGCCAGAAGGTTATGACAAGGGGTATTATATAAAACCTACTGTATTCGCAAATGTTACTAACGACATGACAATTGCAAAAGAAGAGATTTTTGGACCTGTCCTATCAATTCTAAAGTACAGATCTGAAGATGAGGCAATAGATATAGCAAATGACACTGAATATGGTTTAGCAGGGTATGTTCAAGGTGAACCAGCACACGCAAATGAAGTTGCAAGAAAGATTAGAGCAGGACAAGTTATTATAAATGGTGGAGCAAGAGGAACTGGGGCACCATTTGGTGGCTACAAATCATCAGGAAACGGAAGAGAGCATGGCATGCATGGCTTAGAAGAGTGCTTGGAAACTAAAGCAGTTATAGCTCCTTAGTTTAATCTAACAAATCCGGTTCTCTTTTAATAATCATGTCATATGCAGGCTGATAGCTTGCCCATGCGGCGATATCATTTGCTATAAAATCTCTAGTCTTTATAGCAGTTTCGTGAGGAATAATTACTGGTGTGCCTGCTGCTTCGGCCATTAATTGAGCCTGACAACATCTTTCCATTGACATATAAAACCATAAAGCAATATCAACAGACGGGCCTGTAGTTAGAATCCCATGATTTTGAAGAATAATAACTTTTTTATCACCCAAAGCTTTTGCAATTTCATCACCCTCATCAACTTCTTCCACAACTCCTGAAAAATCCTTATACATTGCCTGTGTTTCATAAAAAGCACATGCATCTTGTGAAATAGGATCGAGAGGTTTACCAAGAGTAGAAAAAGTTCTTCCGTAAATAGAATGAGAGTGAGCAGCAGCATTTACATCTGGTCTTGCTGCATGAAGCCTAGAGTGGATTGCAAAGGCAGCAACATTAACATCTTTGTCTCCTTGGACAACCTTTCCCTCATGATTGACTAAAATTAAATCTGAAACAGAAATTTGTGAAAAATGAACTCCAAGAGGATTAACCCAAAAATGATCAGGAAATTCTGGATCTCTTAGAGTTATATGTCCAGCAACACCTTCATTAAAGCCAAAGTAGGCAAACATTCTAAAACCCGCAGCAAGTTTTTCGAGCTGATTTCTTCTTAGTTCTGCTGTGTTAGCAAACTCAGTCATTTCAAGACCTTTTCCTTTCATAGGAAGTCTTCCATCAGTAGTATCTATCTTTATTGGTGAAACATTTGTCATTCTATATCCCTCTATTCCTTATTGAATGTTAAAATAGCTTACCAAAAAAAGAGATATTATGAAATTTAGAATTGAAAAAGATAGTCTTGGAGAGGTTAAGGTTCCTCAAAAGGCTTTGTGGGGAGCTCAAACTCAAAGAGCTCTAGATAACTTTACTATAAGCGGCATTAAATTTGCCTTCCCTTTTGGAAGGTCTTTTATTGAAGCTCTGGGCTTAATCAAGTATTCAGCAGCAGCAGCTAACAATAAATTAAAGTTATTACCTTCAAATAAGGCTACAGCTATTAAATCAGCTGCAAAAGATGTATTAAATGGTTTGCATGACGACTCATTCCCTCTTGATGTTTTTCAAACCGGATCCGGAACAAGCACCAATATGAACGCCAATGAAGTCATTGCTAATTTAGCTTCAAAAAGATCAAAACTAAAAATTAATGCTAATGATGATGTTAATATGAGCCAAAGCTCAAATGATGTCATCCCAACAGCAATTTGCGTAAGTGCTCTAATAGATATGCATAGATTGCTTCTCCCAAACCTTGATCATTTAATTAAAGTAATTGATACAAAAATGAAGCAAGTAAAAGGCAACGTAAAAACAGGCAGGACGCATTTAATGGATGCCATGCCAATTGATTTTTCACAAGAGTTATCTGGTTGGAAAGCTCAGCTGGAAGCAAATAAGAAAATTATAGTGTTAGCTACTAACAGAATGAATGAACTTCCTCAGGGCGGAACAGCTATTGGGACCGGCATAAATACTCATAAAGATTTTTCAAAAAACTTCTGTTATGAATTAAATAAACTCTCTAAGTTTAAAACCAAACCTTCTAAGAATTTTTATCAAGGTTTAAGTTCCGTTGATAATGCAGTAGAGCTTTCTTCAGCTATTAAAAATTTAAGTATTATTTTGATGAAAATTTCTAATGATCTTAGATGGATGAATAGTGGACCATTAACCGGTTTGGGGGAAATAGAACTTGAAGCGCTTCAACCTGGAAGCAGCATAATGCCTGGCAAGATAAATCCCGTAATACCAGAGGCCGTGGCAATGGCTTGTGCTGATGTGATTGGAAACGATGTTACTGTAACTCTTGCAGGTCAAAGCGGAAATTTTCAATTAAATGTGATGTTACCTGTTGTAGCTTATAACCTTTTAAAAAGTATTAATCTTTTAGGCAATGCAATGCCGCTTCTTGCAAACAAGGCAATAAAAACATTTAAAGTAAATTCAAAAAATATAAATGAATCTTTATTAAAAAATCCCATTCTTGTAACGGCACTCAATAGAATAATTGGTTATAGCAAAGCAGCAGCTATTGCTAAAAAAGCTTATAAAGATAGCAAATCAATAATTGATGTAGCTCATGAAGAAACTGGAATGAGCAAAGCTGAGTTAAAAAAATTATTAGATCCAGCAAAATTAACCAAAGGCGGCATTAGTGAATGATTTGGCTTCAAATACTTGTGAGGCATGCAGAATTGATGCTCCGAAAGTTTCAGACGATGAGGTAAATATATTGCTACAAGAAATTGATAATTGGGATTTATTGAACGAAGGTATTAAAAAGTTAAAAAAAACTTTTAGCTTTTCAAGTTATAAAGATTCAGTAGATTTTACTAATAAAGTCGCTGATATGGCTGATAAAGAAGATCACCATCCAGAAATTACTCTCGGATGGGGTAAAGTGACTGTTGTTTGGTGGTCTCATAAAATTCAAGGTCTTCACAAAAATGACTTTATATGTGCGGCAAAAACTGATCAATTAAATAATTACTAACTAAATATGGAACAAAACGAAAAACCTTATCAATCATTGGCATGGCTTGCTACTGGTATTCTCATCATTGCAGCTTCATTGGCTAGCTTTGTACCAGAGCTGGAATATCATCACTGGGCTTTTATATCAGCCAATACATTATGGGTATATGTTGGGTGGTTGTGGAAAGAGCAATCATTGATAGTCCTTAATGCTGGATTAACATTGATTTATATTTTAGGACTAATATTCTAAGAATTATTTTTTTTTAAATTTAGTCTTGCTATAATCCGACATGGAAAAAGTAAAACAAAAAGCACTAACATTTGATGATGTCCTGCTTTTGCCAAGGTATAGTGACTTTATACCTAGCGAAGCATCAACTCAAACAAAACTCACAAAAAATATAACTATCAAGGTTCCTTTGGTATCTGCTGCTATGGATACCGTCACTGAATCAAGCATGGCAATAGCTCTAGCTGAAGTAGGGGGGATTGGTATTATTCATAAGAATAACTCTATTGAAGAACAAGTCTCTCAAGTAAAAACTGTCAAAAAATATGAAAGCGGTGTTGTTAGAAACCCTATTACAATTGAATCAGACAAATCAATAGGTGAATTAATTCAACTAACAACTGAACTCAACATCTCTGGGATGCCTGTTGTTGATGATAATAAATTAAAAGGAATAGTAACAAGTAGAGATTTTAGATACGCAGATAATTTGGGTGCTTTAGTCTCTTCAATCATGACCCCATTTGATGAGCTAATAACAGTAGTGGAGGGAACCCCACAAGACTCAGTAAAAAAACTAATGCATGAAAATCGAATTGAAAAAGTGTTAGTGATAGATAAATCAGGAATGCTTAGCGGACTAGTTACTATGAAAGATATTGAAAAGTCAGCAGAACATCCAGATGCAACTAAAGATGATTCAGGCAGCCTAATGGTTGGTGCTGCACTTGGAACTGGATCGGATACTCTTGAGCGAGCAAAAGCATTAAGTCAAGCTGGAGTGGATGTATTTGTTATTGATAGCGCACACGGTCATTCAAAAAACGTTGTTGATACAATCAAAATGATTAAAAAAGAGTTACCAGGCATCGATATAATTGGTGGTAATGTAGCAACACCTGAAGGAGCATTAGATTTAGTAAAAGCTGGAGTTGATGGGGTGAAGGTGGGAATGGGACCTGGTTCTATTTGTACAACACGAATTATTGCTGGGATTGGTGTGCCTCAAATAACTGCAATACTTGATATTAAAGAAGCTATCAAAAAACATGATGTAGGCATTATTGCTGATGGAGGAATAAGATTTTCAGGCGACATAGCAAAAGCTATAGCAGCAGGCGCTGACTCGGTTATGCTTGGAGGTTTATTTGCAGGAACAGAAGAAGCGCCAGGTAAAGTTGAATTATTTCAAGGAAGAAGTTTTAAAACATATCGTGGCATGGGTTCAATTGGAGCTATGACCGAAAGGCATGATGCAAATAGATACATGCAAGAAGATTTAGATTCTGAAAAATTAGTACCTGAAGGTATCGAGGGAAGAGTTCCATACAAAGGCCTTGTAGTTAATGTAATAAACCAGTTAGTTGGTGGATTAAGGCAGTCAATGGGCTACATTGGTTGTAAAACCATCAAAGAAGTTCATGAGGATAGTGCATTTGTTGAAATTACAAATGCTGGTATGACTGAAAGCCATGTCCATGATGTCATGATTACAAAGGAAGCACCTAACTACCAAAGAAGTTAATATTTAAACATGCCTGCCAATTTATCAACTACATCTAAGCAGATAGATACCATTCTAGTTCTAGATTTTGGATCTCAATATACACAATTAATTGCAAGAAGGGTTAGAGAGAGTAACGTCTACTCAGAAATATTGCCTTGGGATATTAATGAAGAAAAAATCAAATCAATTAACCCTAAAGGTATTATTTTATCTGGAGGTCCAGACTCAGTTACGAATAGCTATACACCAAGAGTTCCCCAAGTAATTTTTGATTTAAATATTCCCATTTTAGGTATTTGTTATGGAATGCAAACACTTGCAGAACAACTTGGAGGACAGGTTATTTCATCTGAGCAAAAGGAATTTGGATATTCAGAACTTAAGATTACTGCAGATTGCATATTATTTTCTGAATTGGGTAAAACTTTAAATGTATGGATGAGCCATGGAGATCAGGTGCAAGATCTACCAGATAATTTTGATTTGGTAGCAGCAACATCAACTGCTCCGATTGCTGCAATGCAGCATACAAGCAAGCCTATCTATGCCTTGCAATTTCACCCTGAAGTAACTCATACAGAAGATGGTAAAACTGTCTTAGATAATTTTATTTTTAAGGTCTGCGATGCAAAGACAGACTGGAAAATGGACGATTTAATAGGACAAAGAATTCAAGAAATTAAAAATCAAGTTCAAGATAATAAAGTCCTGCTTGGTCTCTCGGGCGGAGTTGATTCTTCAGTCACTGCTGCACTTTTGCATCAAGCTATAGGCAAAAAGCTTGTATGCGTCTTTGTAGACAATGGCTTATTAAGAAAAGGTGAAGCTGAAGAAGTTATGAATACTTTTAAAGAGAATATGAATTTAAATGTTATAAAGTCAGACAGCGAAGAGGTGTTCTTAAGACATTTAAAAGATGTAAAAGACCCTGAACAAAAAAGAAAAATTATTGGGAGAACTTTTATTGATGTTTTTGATGCTGAGGCAACAAAATTAAAAGACGTTCATTTCTTAGCACAAGGAACCATTTACCCTGACGTAATTGAATCTTCCGGTTCAGAATCTAAAGAAGCAAGGGTGATAAAATCTCATCATAATGTTGGGGGGCTTCCTGAAGAAATGAAGATGGAATTAGTTGAACCATTAAGAGACTTATTTAAAGATGAAGTCAGAAGAATGGGTGTTGAACTTGGCCTGTCATCAGAAATGTTAAACAGGCATCCGTTTCCAGGTCCAGGTCTTGGAGTTAGAATTTTAGGAGATATCACTAAAGAGAAGACAAGTATTTTAAAAGAGGCTGATCATATTTTTATAGAAGAGCTTGTAAAAGCAGATCTATATAAAACAGTTAGCCAGGCTTTCGCGGTTTATTTGCCAATAAAATCAGTTGGTGTTGTTGGTGACGAGAGGAGGTATGCAGAAGTTATTGCTCTAAGAGCAGTAGAGACAGTGGATTTTATGACTGCAAGATGGGCGCATCTTCCTTATGAGTTTTTAGAGCATGTATCTAACCGAATAGTAAATGAGATAGAAGAAGTTAGCAGAGTGGTTTACGATATCTCAAGTAAACCCCCAGCCACTATTGAGTGGGAGTGATGAAATCGTCTGAAAACCCTATAAAATAGGGATTATTTAGATACAAACTTAATACAAACTTTTGACAATACCCTTATTCTTATAGTATTTTTGTTCTGTAGATACAAACTTTAGTGCAAAGTTTGGTCACTTACTGCAAAACATAAAGGTATGGCAAGAAGAAGACGACAAAACAAGGGTGGTAATTTAAGTCATCAACACGACATTCTAGATGGGAAGGCACAGATATTCAGAGTGGCACAGAGTGGCGATGTGTTTCAGTTCAGGATGTGGATTCAAGGGGAGAAGACACACTATCGGAAGTCACTCAAGACTAGAGACTTAACAACTGCACTTGAGAGAGGTCGTGAGTTAGGTATGAAACTCATGACTAACATAAGACAGAATAAAAAAGTCTTTGGTATGTCATTGAGAGAAGCTGTTGACCTGTATCTTGAAGACAGGCAACAAGATGTGAAAGGTGGAGTCATAACTCAAGGAAGACTCACCACCATCATGTCTCAAATGAATCGTGTCCTTGAGATTCTTGGTGAGAAAACTAAAGTATCAGAATTAGAACCAATCACATTGTTTGACTACGAGAGAGACAGAAAAGTCCTCAAGAAGAATGTCAAACCAGTAACTATCAGAAACGAACAATCAACCATCAATCACATGGTTAAGTTTCTTCACAGAAAAGGCATATGTCACTTTGACTCATTTGAATTTAGACGAATGAGTATCAGACAAGACGATGTTGGCAAAAGAGATTCTTTCACACCTAACGAATACAGAAAACTAACTTACTTCATGAGGACTTACTCATCAAAAGCAAAAGCGTCTGATGAGGCAGAGAGATTAGAGAAGTTGTTGATTAGAGACTATGTTCTTATCTCAACTAACACTTGCATGAGAGTAGGAGAGTTGAGGCAGTTAACTTGGGGTGACATTGAAAGAATAGAGACTGCATATGATGCCGATGAAAAACAAATCAAACTTGCACACATCAATGTAAGACCTGAAACCTCTAAAGTTAGACGACACAGAAAAATTATCTGTAGGGGTGGTGAGTATTTTGAAAGACTCAAAGAAAGACAAGAGTTCACTGGTAAAGATGACCTAGTTTTCTCATCAGTAAATGGAACTGCAAAATTAAGTGGTCATAAATGGGCAAACCATTGGAATGCACTGATGGATGGAATCGGTATCAGTCGTAAGGAATGGAAAGAGGAAAGAAATCTTACTTGGTATTCATTGAGACACTTTGGAATCACAATGAGAATCTTGGCAGGGGTTAATGTTCTTGATGTATCTAAACTTGCTGGAACAAGTATCAGTCATATTGAGAACACTTATCTCAAGTATCAAGAAGAACAAATGAAGACCCAGGCAATGAAGACTTTCACATTCAATAGTGATGGGACTATTGAACATAAGGAGTAGATAATGACAAAGGGAGCCACAAAGAATCTTAAAGTTGCAATCTATGTGAGAGTAAGCACTCAACAACAGACAACAGATAATCAACTACTAGACTTGTATGAGATATGCGAAAGGAATGATTGGACAGTTGTAGAAGAATACAACGAGACCATATCAGGAACTAAATCTGCATCAGATAGAAAAGAACTCAAACGAATGTTGGATGATGCATCAAGAAAGAAGTTTGATAAGTTGGTTGTTTGGTCAGTAGATAGAGTTGGTCGTTCAATGAAACACTTGGTGTCAGTTCTATCACAACTCAAAGATTTAGAAGTGGACATCTATTCATACAAACAAGGCATAGACACTTCTACAACTATGGGTGCATCTTTCTTTCACATGGTCGGAATCTTTTCGGAACTAGAGCATAATCTTCGTGCAGAGAGACAGAAGATAGGAATCAAGAGGGCAATGCAACAGGGTGTTAAGTTTGGGAGGAAAGATGTTGTTGATGAAGATATTGAGTATCAAATCTATCAATTGAGGTCTAAAGGTAAATCTATTCGTGCAATTGCAAAGTCGGTTGGTATTTCAGTTGGAAGAACACATCAAGTGTGTTCATCAATGTCCCTCTAAAAAAGCGTCTAGACTGACTCTGAAACCCTATTAGATATTGAAGTGTAAAAAGTGTTTTAAGTGTTCATACAAGTAAGATTTGTTGAACACTAATCAAACTCTATTTCTCCATCGGCAATTGCCTTCTCACATTCATCCCAAGGAATATCACTATCCCACTTTTCTGAATCTAACTTCCAACCAAGTGATGCATACATTCCTTTAGTATCTCCTTCAGGTGGGTGCATAGTATCAAAATGAACAATCTTGTTGTCCTTTGTCACATATCCCCACCAATCAACCATGTCCCCAAATTGGGTTTCTGCAACTGTATAAACAATTCGTTTAGGGTCTAACTCTTCTTCAAGTTCTATAGTCCAAGTTCCATAAGAACCTTTTTCGTCACTATACAATCCAAGAAGGGGAGTCATCGTTCTTTCTGAATCTTCCCACTCTTCTTCAAATTCTTTTACATCAGAGTCAGTTTGAAAAAGCTCCTCACGACTGAAGACACATTTCAAATCAAACTTTGCATCAAGTTGTTCTTTGTTAATCTTTGTCCATTCATCTTTTTCTTCATCAGGATAATCTTGTAGATGTTCTTCTGTTGTTTCATAGACATCCAACCAACAGGTGTCTAAATTTTGATGCATTCCACAACGATATTGTGGTTGTCCTTCATGCCAGTAGAAAGTTTCATTTTTGAAACCTTTCTCTTTCATTCTATCCAATATACTATCGTAGTCTAAGTCCCAATGAGATTCATATTCCCATGCACGATTGTAGGTCATTGCATAACCTGCTTTAGTCAGTTCATGAAAAGAGATTTCTCCACCTCTTCCCCATAAATCTATTACATAATATCTCTTACTCATTTCATTCTCTCCACGACACCTCTCAAGTGAGATAGTGTCTTTTCCATTGTAGCAATTGATTCTAATATTTGGTCTTTAGAAGGTTCATCTGCATATATTTCGTTGTAGTAATCATCTAGTTTTAGTTCTGCAACTTTCCTGTCAGGGGCCCCTGAAGATTTACGATGTTTCTTCCCATCCTTGAACACTTGCATCATCCAATTCTTACTTCTGCCAGGTCTTAATATGAGTTTTTTGCACTTACCCATATCAATAGTTAAATCACCTTTAGCAGTCGTTTTTGACACAGCAGTGGTCTTACCATCAAATACGAAAGAACCACTGTTAGAACTCATTTCCAACTGTGCTACGACCTTTCTAATGTCAGGAAGGTAATGTTGAACATGATTCAGTAAGTCATCCTGTTTGAACTTGATTTTTTCTTTCTTGAGAATAGTGACACAGTGGTTCAAAACAGATTTTTCAACTCTCTTGTCACCATCAATTTTGAACTCAACTAAAGTGCATCTTGATTGGATTGGTTCTAGTAATCTCTCAACAAAGTTTGCAGTGAAAATAAAACGACAGTTGTTTGAAACTTTTTCTATCACTCCACGAAGTGCCTTTTGCATCTGATGACTCATATTGTCTGACTCATCAAGAAGAATGACCTTCTGTTGAGAGGTAAGTGAAACAGTAGTAGAGAAGTTCATAACTTCTTTTCTTACATTATCAATAGAGTTATCTAGAGATGCATTCAGTTCCAACACTTCAATGTTCATGTCATTACACAATGCACGAGCAAGAGTTGTTTTCCCTGTTCCAGCACCACCATGAAAAATCATGTTAGGAACAGTCTTCTTTTTCTTAATACCAGTAATAAGTTTCTTAACCTCACTGGTGAGAATCATTTCACTTACTTTGGTGGGTCTATATTTGTCTACAAACATACAAAATAGGATAGCAGAAAATGACACAGGGAGCCACAGAGAACTGCACTACAGTTGAAATACAAAAATACATATATACCTGTATGGAAAACATAATGACAGAAAGTGAAAAGCGTCTAGGAATAGTTCGTGCAATTCAAAAGAACAAAGTTCATAAGTTCGTAAAAGAACTTATTGAGTTGGAAAGAAGTAATCCTGATTCATATAACAATCAATGGTGCAAGAAACTAGATGACGAGATATGTGATTGGCATAAACCAATTACATTCAATGGTTTCTATGTTGGATATGCACAGACGAATAGAAGAAGAGCAATTATGAATAATCGTATGTTCTTCAATAATCTAAAGAGAAGAGTCAACAGATATGCCAAGACTCTAAATCTTCGTAGGTGGATTGTTATTGAAAACAAGAATGGGAAGTTGCATTCACATATGATTCTTGAAACCCCTGGGGGCATAGAAACATCAACATTTATGAAGATGTGTCTATTAAGTTGGAATCAATGTAAGTGGTCACAAGAAGCGTTTCTGAAAGACACCAGTCTATTAGTTGATTGGTTAAGAGATGACTCTAACTACACCATTCATTCAGGAATGTTCTCTCGTTCTTTTGGTGGTTATACAGTCAAAGAACATACTAGGCATACAGATAATATTGATACAACAAACTGTCTACTGCATCTAGCATAGGTCAAGAATCATCTAGTAGGTATCAGTTTGGGGTTTGAATGCGATTGAGTTCGTATTCTTTAATTATGTCTATAACAAACTGAATAATGATTAAGACAGACCACATAAAGAGATATGTAATTGAGTTAGAGAACATTGAAGAAAGACTCAATCAAGATTCATTTACTAAAGAAAGCACCATGTTTAATTACTGGGTTCAAAGAAGAGATGAGATTAAAGACATGGTTGATAAATATTTAAAAATGACACAGGGAGCTTCTGACAATGGCAAAGAAAACAGTCAAACAACAGTTAGTTGATATAGAAAAGGAGTTAGAGAAACTTCTTAAACAAATTAAATTACTTAATAAGCAAATCTAATGGAAAAAAAGAATTTAATGAGGAAATTATACGAACAAGTTAGGGCATATGATGATCTACTTGATATACCTGATACTGTTAAATATTCAGGTAATACATCTATTAAAAATTTATTAAAAGATGTTGAAGAATTTAATCGTCTACCCAATGACAAAAGTTCATTAAAAGAATGTAAACGATTATTTAATAATGCCATGAGAACTCTTGCAGAAATATTAGATGCACATGAGGCATTAAATTACGATTACAAATTACAGTTAAAGAAAAAACAATATGTCATTGATGGATTAAAGAAATTTATTGATGACAAAGAAGCTTTGGATGCAGAAATCCCTTCTGATGACGATGAAGAAGAGAGTTCTGATGAAAAAGAATTAAAGAAAGGATTGTCTAGACGAGAACTATCAATAATGAAGTCACTAAACAAGTAGTCACTATTATTTATATCTTTAGGAGTTAATAAAACGATGAAAAAATATACCGATAATCCATTAAATGTCAGATTGCACCAGTATCAAGAGAATAAATTAAATGAGATGTTGAATAATGAAAATTATTGCATCAAGAAAGGAATTTATTCCAAGTCAGATGCCGTCAGGTCTTCATTAAATAATATTATTAAAGACTACGAAATGACTACACTCGGAACTAGATAAAACAGTGTGTGTGAAGGGGGAGAGTTTCATCCTAATCACATATTTAGCAGAGAGTAAATCTATCTCAAAACCATTTTCTGATGTTCTAAAAAACTGACACAGGGAGACACAACTTTCTGTGTCAGACCCAACTATTCACTCCCAAAGAAATGTATAATCTCCTTGATACAAACTTTGTATGAAACACCTAGGATATAGGTATATTCATACAACAATGGATAGAAAATGAAATATCTCTTATACAAAGTTAATACAAACTTTTTTAAAACCGCTTTAAATAAAGGGTTTCAGAGTGATAAATCTATAGAGTGGGAATTAAAATGTGCTTGTGTCGGTGGTGACAGCAGCGTTCCCCTTGGTTTTGTATCGCTATCTGAAAATTTGTTTATGATAGCAGGCGCACTGATTATGTTGTTTTTATAATGTGTTTTAAGACT
>Ga0209632_10000925_pt1 | contig 30377 bp, 32 predicted proteins | sample COG_10_FD_184754 | JGI IMG/M metagenome (GOLD analysis project Ga0209632, IMG submission 184754) | Pelagic Microbial community sample from North Sea - COGITO 998_met_10 (SPAdes) (version 2) | ecosystem: Environmental > Aquatic > Marine > Neritic zone/Coastal water | place: Helgoland, sampling... | reverse complement strand
CCGTTTGAAAGCACAATAAAAGAGTTATATAATAAACCAATCGAATATAATCATATTATTGGTATTTATACATCGTTTCATGGGACGTTAGGTGGTTTAATTAAATTCAATAGTAATACATTTAAAAATATAAATGGTTTTCCAAATAATTTTTGGGGATGGGGGTGTGAGGATAAAGATTTACAAAATAGGGCTGAATTTAAAAAAATTAAAATTAATAAAAATATATTAAGTAATAGTGAAAAATCTAAAAAATATTTTAAAATTTTTGATAATTATAAAAGAAATAGGTTAATGCCATTTAATAAACTTGTTTATCATGAATGGAAAAAAATGAAGGAAAATGCAAAAGAAGATTATATTAGTAAAAATGGATTATCAACTTTAAAATATGAAGTGATTGAAAAAAAGATAATTGAAGATATTATTAAAATAAAAGTAAAAGTTTAAATATTAAAAATTAAAAATAAGAAAAGAATTATTTTTAATATTGATAAATATGAATAAATATAAATTATTGCAAAAAAAGTATGGACATGTAAAAAAAAAGGTGCAAAAGGTGCAAAAGGTGCAAAAGGTGCAAAAGGTGCAAAAGGTGCAAAAGGTGCAAAAGGTGCAAAAGTTAAAAAAAAAATATGTTTTATTAATATTAACATGTAAAAAATATGAATACAAAATGAAAGAGCAGGCTGAACATTTTTATTCAAAAGGTATATTAAATAATATAGATTTTTATTATTTAATTGGCGATAAAGAAAAATTTAAAAATTTAAAGAAAGATTATTTATTTGATAAAAAGTTTATATATACAAATACGAATGATGATTATTTATCATTACCACATAAAGTTATAGTTGGTATGAAAGCTGCTTATGAAAATTTAAAATTCGATTACTTATTAAAAACAGATGATGATCAACGATTTGTTGGTCCGTTAAATTTTTTTGAAATATTGGATAAAAAAATAAATGAAACTTCCCCCGATTATTTGGGTTTTAAAATAACATGTAAAGAACACAAAACAAATAATTGGATGCATCATAAAGAAGTTCCGAGAGAATATTTGGTTGGCGATGATATTGTATGGAGTAATGGTCGTTTTTATGGTTTATCTAAACGAAATTTGCAATATTTATTAGAAAATAAGTTTGATTTGATTAAAAAGGAATTATTGGAAGATTGGGCTATTGCAAAATATCAAAAATTGGAATATAGAAATAATTTCTTATCTATTCAAACGGATAAAATTTTTATAGACATGGAAGTATATAATGGAAGAAAAATAAATATGATATTTTAATATGATATTTTAATATGATATTTTATTCAAAATAAGTATTAGAATTTATATTTTTGTCATCAATAAATAAATCATATGCTGGTTTACCCATTCTTAGTTCATGAAATTTACATTTCCAACTTTTTAATTGTTCGTAAGTTATATTAAACCATAGTTTTTGTGTTACAGAACCTCGAGCGGTCCAATAAATTATTTTATGTCCTTCATCGTATAATTTATTAATTTTATTTATTCTTTCTAGATAAGGAATCGCTTTTGAATAATCCATTTTTGTTCCTTCTTCTTTTTTATAAAAACAAATTGTATCATCAATATCAACAAATATTTTCATTTAAATACTATTTAAAAAGGAATATTTAAGTAATTTATAATGGTAAAAGTAATTGCTGAAATAGGAATTAATCACAATGGTTCAATTGATTTATGTAAACAGATGATGATGTTAGCAAAAATAGCAGGTTGTGATTATGCAAAAATCCAAAAACGTAATCCAGATGTTTGTGTTCCTGAAAAACAGAAGTCTAAACCTAAATCAACACCTTGGGGAGATATGACATATATTGAATATAAATATAAGATTGAATTCTCCGAAGAACAAATAGTAGAGTTGATAGAATTTGGAAAAAAAATAGGTATTGAATTATTTGCAAGCACTTGGGATAAAGATAGTGTAGATGTAATGGCAAAATATACAAAGATTGGTAAATTAGGAAGTGCTTCTATTAATGATTTAGAATTATGTAAATATGCCAGAGAAAAATTTGATTTTTTAATTATTAGTACTGGAATGAGCACAGAAGAAGAAATAGAGGAATGTGTAAAAGTATGTAATCCAGATGTTATTATGCATACAAATTCAACTTATCCCTGTCCCGATGAAGACTTAAACTTACGCTATATTGAATGGTTAAAACAGAAATATCCTAATAAAGAAATTGGTTATAGTGGTCATGAATATAGATTGTCTACAACTGTGGTAGCAGTTGGATTAGGAGCATCATGGGTTGAAAGACATATTACATTAGATAGAAAAATGTGGGGAAGCGACCAAAAATCATCTATTGAACCTGCTGGATTATTTCATTTAATGGAACAAATAAAAGTTTGTGAAAAGGCAACTCAATTTCCACCTCAAAAAAGATTACAATTTGAAGGTGAAAATGCAAAAAGAGAAAGTCTTAGAAAAAAATTATAACTTTTAGTTTAAATATAATAATAATTTTAGTATTATATTTATAAATGGAAAAAATTGATATTAATTTTCCTAATGATAAAAATACAGTATTATTTGTTACTGGTGGTTGTGGATTTATTGGTTCTAATTTTATTAATTTGATTTTAAATTCTTATGATAAAATTAGTGTAGTTAATATAGATGCTATGTATTATTGTGCCAGTGAAGATAATATTTCAGAAAAATGGCGAAATTCTGATAGATATACTTTAGTTAAAGGTAATTTATGTTCTATAGATTTAGTAAATCATTTATTTTCTGTTTATAATCCAACACATATTATTCATTTTGCAGCACAATCACATGTTCAGAATTCATTTACTCATTCATTAAATTTTACACAAGATAATATTCTAGGAACTCATACACTATTAGAAGTAACAAGAAAATATAATAAAATAAAAAGATTTATTCACGTTTCTACAGATGAGGTTTACGGAGAATCATTGTTATCTGCTCATGAAAAACATAAAACAGAACATTCTATCTTATGTCCTACTAATCCTTATGCTGCTACAAAAGCTGGGGCAGAATTAATAGCCCAATCATATAATCATTCATTCAATATGCCAATTATAATTACTAGAGGTAATAATGTTTACGGTCCTAATCAATATCCTGAAAAAGTTATTCCAAAGTTTATAAAACAACTTTCTGAAGATAAAAAAGTAACAATTCAGGGTGACGGTAGTTGTGTTAGAGCACTATTACATGTTCATGATACTGTTACCGCATTCAAAGCTATATTAGAAAAAGGTAAAATAGGAGAAATTTACAATATTGGTTGTGATGATGGAATGGAATATTCCGTTATGGAAATAGCAAAAATATTAATAAAGAAAATAAAAAAAACAGAAGATTATGATAAATGGATTGACTACATTGAAGATAGACCATTTAATGATAAAAGATATTATATTAGTAACCAAAAATTGAAAGATTTAGGCTGGAAAATCACTATTGATTTTGAGAAAGGATTAGATTTATTATAAAATCTATATCTTTTTTTTCCATATCTATAGTGCATGGTAAACATAAAATGTTATTAAAAATTTCCATAGTATTTTTGGTTTCTAATAAAGGATGATAATATTTTCTACAGAAAATATCATTTTCTAACAATTTAAGTCTAATATTATCGTCATAGTTGTCAAAAAGTAAACAAAAACAACTAGCCATAATTTTACCTTCATCGTGGAATGATGGGAATAATTTTATTGGTAAACTAAGATTAAGAATTTGAGTTTTAAAATAATTATATAATTCTTTATGTTTTTTTATTATATTATCAAAGTTATCTAGATATTGTATTATGTATACTGCTGCTATATCGGACATTTTATGATTATTCCCTTCTCTAACCCAATATTTTTCTGTTAAGTCTATTCCAAAATTGTTTAAACATCGTACATTTTTTTCATATTTTTTATCTACAATAATAGCACCTCCTTCTCCAAATCCCAATGGTTTTGTATGATGAAAACTAATAGTGCAACCATGTCCATAATTACAACAAGATTTACCTTTATAAAATGTAAATGGAGTTGCAGCATTATCAAATATCAAGAATTTATTATTTTCGTTTGCCCATTTTTCATATTTTTCAATATCGACAATGTTACCAAAAATATTTGTTACTATAATTCCTCCAATAGATTCATCTAATTCTTCTAAATTTAATCCACCATCTTTATCAATATCTACAATTTTAGTATTTGATAATGTTCCTTGGGCGGATGGTGGAAAAGTAAATGATTGTGTAGCCCAATTTATTTTTTTTTTATGTAAATATTCAATAGAAGCAGTTAAAGAATGAAGAGCTACCGAACCATTTGTTACAACGATAATTGCTTTGTTATCATCAATTTGTAATTTTTCTCTAATAATATTTTCTAATAGTTGGACGTTTGGACCTCCATTAGTAAATTGTCCCGTCTGTATGGATTTTTCTAACAAATTATTAACTCTGTTTAAATTAATTCGTTTATTTGGAACCCAATTTATTTTCATATATTATATTATATAAATAAATATTTATATAATATTATTTTATATATTATATAAATAATTTAAATATATGTTAATGGATATTATTATAAATTAATGGAACGTAAAGAAATTTTCATAATTAATTACAAAAGAACTCCTATTGGTAATTTTCTATCTAAATTATCATCATTATCTGCAGTAGAATTGGCATCATTATTAATTGAAAAATTATGTAAAGATATTAATAAAGATGATATTGGTCGTGTTTACATTGGAAATGTTCTGTCGTCTGGGTTGGGACAAAATATAGCAAGACAAATAAGTTTTAAAAATAATATAAATTCCCCTTCAGTAACAATAAATAGGGTATGTAGTTCGGGAATGCAAAGTATTATAGAAGGATATAAATCAATTTGTTTTGGTGAAAGCGAATTAGTATTAGTAGGAGGAACTGAATCAATGTCTCAATCTCCGTATATTATAGATAAGTTAAGAAAAGGTAATAAATTTGGAAATATGAATTTAAAAGATACATTACTTCTAGACGGTTTAACCGATCCATTTTCTGGAAATCACATGGGTGAATTAACAGAAAACACTATTGAAAAATATGAATTAACTAGAAATGAATTAGATAATTATTCTAAAATGTCTTATAAACGAGCTAGGAATTCTTATGAAGAAAATAAATTTAAAAATGAAGTTATTGATATTGAAATAAAAAGTAGAAAAGATAGTATTATTGTAAATGAAGACGAAGAAGTTAATAAAATAAAAGACTTAGATAAATTATATAATTTAAAACCGGTTTTTTGTAAAAACGGTAAATTAACGCCAGGAAATTCTAGTAAATTAAGTGATGGAGCTTGTTTATTACTTTTAGCAAGTAAAGAATATATAGTAAAGAATAATATTAAACCTATAGCTAAAATATTAGATTTTGATTTATCAGTGGGAAATCCGCGTGATTTCTCTGTTGTTCCTATAAAATCTGTGAGACAGATATTAAAAAATAATAATTTAACAAAAGATGATATTGACTATTTTGAAATAAATGAAGCATTCGCAAATGTCCCAGTATTATTAAATAAAGAATTAGGTGTTGATTATAAAAAAATTAATATATTTGGTGGAGCAATTGCTATGGGACATCCACTTGGATGTTCTGGTGCTAGAATAGTAACAACATTATTAACAATATTACAAGATAAAAATGCTAATTTAGGATTAGCATCTATATGTAATGGAGGAGGTGGAGCAACAAGTTTACTTATTGAAAAAATAAATTAAAATAATATAATAAATATTTAAATATAATAAATATTTAAATATTTATTATATTATTTATTAGACATGGATAAATATAAAAATATCTATAAACATTACGAAAAATGTTTAGAAGAAAACGGTGATAGCCATTTGGGTGTAGATTGGCCTAATTATGACGATATGATTAGAAGATATAAAATAATGCTTAATATTTTAAAGTATTCTAATAAAAATCAAAATAGTTCTATTTTAGATTTTGGTGCTGGTTGTGGTGGAATGTATGATTTTATAAAAAGTAATAATTATAATCTAAATTATACTGCACTTGATATATCGCAAAAGTTTTGTAATACAATTAAAAAGAAATTCAATGATATTGATGTATTAAATATAGATATTTTAAAACAGGAAATAAATTCTAATTATGATTTTATTATTTTAAATGGTGTTTTTACTGAAAAAAGGGATTTAAATGATACTGAAATGTGGGATTTTTTCACTAATATCTTAAAAAAATTATGGAAAAATACTAATATTGGTATAAGTTTCAATGTAATGACTCCTATTGTTGATTGGAAGGATGATAAATTATTCTATCTATCATATGATATATTAGGGAAGTTTTTGAAAGAAAATCTATCTCGCAATTATATATTTAATCAATCATACGGTTTATGGGAATATACAGTTTACGTATTTAAAGATTCTCATTAAAAATAATTATAAAGACATTGCAACTTTTTCTATATCAGATTTTCCTTTAGGTTTTGCTGGAACACCCATATATACAGTAAAAGCAACAGTATTTTTTGTGACACTTGCAGACATTGCAATTAATGTTCCATTTTCAATTATTAATCCGTCCCTTAAAGTGCAATTAACACCCAACCATGAATGAGATTTAATTATACAATTACCAGAAATAACACAATGTGAAGTAATAAATACATGATCTTCAATTTTGCTATGATGTCCTATATGATTACCACTCCATAAAACACAATTATTTCCTATTTCAACATAAGGTTGAATTGTATTATCTTCCAATATAAAACAATTTTCCCCTATTTTTTCAGTTAATATAGTTGCTTTTGAACTTAAATAAGTATAAAATTTATAACCTTTTATCTTACCTTCATTATATACTGATTCCCTAATTTTATTTAAATTTTTCCCGCTTAATGGAGCAAATAAGAAATATTCCGATGGCGGATAATTCTTTTCTATATCTTCAAAATCTACAACAGGTTTATCTTTAAAAATATCACAATTTTTAAATTTTTTATGAACTGTAAATGCTTCTACTTCTAAATTTGTATCATTTCTAATATAATATTCTGCTAATTCCGCTAGTTGGTTCGTTCCAAAAATAACCACTTTACTACACATATTATGTATATATTTTTACTATTTATTTAAATATTTTTATTATAATATTTTAATTATATTATTTAAAATAATATAATTAAAATATTATATATATATAAATATAATGTCAAAAATTATTATATTTTTAGTTATTCGTAATGAATCAGAGTATTTAATAGAATGGCTACAATATCATTTGGCTTTGGGAGTTGATAATTTTATTATATTGGACGATGAATCTAGTGATAATACTTTTGAAACACTTAAACCTTTTATAGATTTAAATATAGTACATTATTTTAAAGAATCTTTCGGCCCAACATCTCGAACTCAAAGAACAAAATATTACAATTTATTTAAAGAACAATATGATAAATCTATTTTGATATTTATAGACATTGATGAATTTATTTACATAAAAGGTAATAATTTAAAAATTCTATTGGGACCAAACTTTAATATTATAAATAATTTTATGATGGAAGATAGGGTTTATCGTAAAACAAAAAAAAATAATTTCAATTTGCTGAATGAAGATATTTACAAGTTTAAATTAGGTTTTCCCCATGTAAAAAAAACAATAATAAGGATTAATAAAAATAAAATTCCAACCTTTGAAAATTCACATTGTGTGTGGTATGATGAAAAAACATTTAAAGGTGTTGGTTATGATATTGGATATTTTCATATAAAATGGTTGAGTTTTCAAGAAGAACAAAATAAAGTAATAAAATATAAAAAAATTAATTGTAACTCATACTATTCTGGTTCCCGTAATAGTACTGATAATGGTGTTGAAAAAAAAACAATTATAGCTAATCTAGAAAAAAAACTTAATAAATTAGTTATAATTAAAAAATATGTAAAAATAAATATTTATGCTAAAAATTTATTTAAAAAATTTTATATTGAAAATGGGTTTTTATTTGTTCCTAATTTTTTTGATGCGAAAAAAATAGATATTATTTGTAATGAAGCTAAAAATATTTATAAAACACAAATGATTAAATTAAACTTAATAAATGATAAAAATATTTCTAATATTGAATTTGAAGATTCAATCAAAATATTATTTAATAATCATTTTGAGACGTTTTTAAATTGTGGGAAGCAATGCCAACATTTAATTAATTTATGGAAATTATCACTAGATGATGATTTAATTCAGTTCTTAAAAATATTAGGCATTAAAAATCCTCATATTTCGACAAGACCTGTTCTTTTTTCGAATAGTAAACATATCGCAAAAAATAAAATAAATCATACTGTTCCACCACAGCAAGACTGGGCATCAATGCAAGGTTCAATAAATAGTATAGTAGGTTGGATACCATTAGTTGATATTAATCAAGAATTAGGTTCTATTGCTTTAGTTCCCAAAAGTCATAAAGAAGGTTTATTAAGTAAAGAAAAGGAAGGGAATTTTGGAATTGTAAATAATTATAAAGACACTGATTTTATATCATTTAATGTTAAAAAAGGAGATATTATATTTTTCAATAGTTTTTTAGTTCATAAATCTGGTAATAATATAACAAACAATATAAGATGGTCTTGTCATATGAGATATAACGATTTGGATGAAAAAAGTTTTATTGAAAGAGGTTATCCCAATGCATATGTATATAAACCAATAGAACAAATTTTAACACCTAATTTTGATACAAAAACGGAAATTAATAAATATATTCAGCGCAGCCTAAATTTATTTTCATAATGTTTAATTTATTCAAATATATTTTAAATTACAATTTAACAACCTTTTTTAAAATCTTTATTACTCGTTATTATATAATTAATAATAATATATTATTTATATTATTATATTATTTATTTGTAAAAATAAAATTTATTTGTTGCAATCTCTCCTCTAATATTTTTTTTATTACAAAAATCATCTACAGCTTTTTTTACTGATAAAATATTTGTATAATCATCTAATAATATTAAACCACCTTTCTTTACTTTTGGATAATATAAATCTAAATCATTCTTTACTCCTTCATAAGAATGGTCTCCATCAATATAAATTGCATCAATACTATTATTATTAAATTTATTTACAACACCCGTAGAAAAGCCTTTAATTAGTTTCATAAATTTATAATCGTAATGATTTATAATATTAATTAAATTAGTATAATTTTCCTTATGTAAATTCAAAAATTTATTTAATGAACTTTTAGTCCAAAAATTATTTGGTATCCCATTGATACCAATTTTTTCTATGTTTTCCCAACAATCAATTCCAAATAACTTTATATTCTTATTAATTAATAAATCGGCTGTTTTTAAAAGACTTCCTCCACCATGAACGCCTATTTCAACAATTACACCACCTTCTTTCACATTATTTTTTATATAATTTTCCCATAAATCTAAAATGTCACCACAGAAAGATTTTATTTTAAAATCTCTATATTTCATAAGCCTTCCTAAATTTTCATCGATATCATAATATGAAAAAAAGTCAATATATATATAGATAAGTAAAAATATTTAAAAAATAAATTACTTATTTAAAAAAAAATATTACCAATTAATGTATTTTTATTTTTACCAAAATCATCTTGGTTTAATAAAATAAAATATTCATCATTTTTTATAAAAATTTCTAGATAACAATACCAATTTGATATTGATATATTATTTTGTATCTCCACTTTTTTAGTCTCATAAAAATTAATTAAATCTTTTGATTTTGAGGAATAAATATTATAATAATATTCATTTTTATTTTCATGTTTATGTCTAATAGAAAAAATTATGAAATATATATCTTGTTTTTTTTCAATATAATGTAACAAATGTCCTTTATCTGTTTTATAATTAACAATTTTGTCAAAATTAGGATTATACGAATTACCATTTTTAATAAAACTGAATAAATATTTACCCCAATAATAATCAGGACGTTCTTTATCTACCTCTATTTTGGAAGATAAAATATAATTGTAATATAGTTTTGAAATTAAATGATTTTCTAATTCTAATTTTTCTATTTTTAATATTTCAAAATTTTCTAAATTTTTTTTTTTTATATAATATTTATAATATTTACATGAATGTTTTGTTTTATTAATGGACTTTTGTTCTATTAAAAATATAAAATAATTTTTTTCCTCCATTATCTGCCAAATTAATGTGCTAGACTCAAACTTATGTCTAATATTTATTTTTTTTTTAAGATTCATATTTGTGTCATATTTGAAACATTCTATAATAAATTTATTTAGATTTGTTTCATTATCAATTATCGAATTAATACCATAAATGTAATAATAGTCATTATAATAAACAATTCTTGGAAATTTTATTTTTGCTAACTCTTTATTTATTTTAATATAAACCATATATTATTATAAATATGTATATTTTTAAATTATTTTAATCTGTATTTGGAAAATAATTGATTTTTTTATCTTTACATAATTTATTTGTTAATTTTTTATATATTTCTTTATTCACTATATTTTTATAAATTGTATGCTGAAATTCTTTACTTAGTCAGTTCAATAATTAACTGTAGATTTTCTTCCCCATGAGAATCTAAATTTTTTAATTCATCGTAACGACTATCTCTATATTTACATATATTGAATTTACTAAAACCAATTTTCTTACTTTTCCTTTTAATATCCTCTGTTGTATAAATAAATTTATGACCATCTGAATTATAATTTGTGTTTTTACATAGTAAATTTGGACCTCTCCAATTACTCTCTCCAATCATGGCATAATTTAACCATTGCTCTTTAGTGTTAAATAATTGCTTTATATTTTTATTCTGTGTAGAATCATTCCAATTTTGATATACTTTTAAATATAATTCTAAATCGGGACAAATAACTCTAAAAACTCCTCCTTTTTTTAAAATTCTATAAGCTTCTTTTAATATATTATAACCTTGAATTTCTGTGAAATGTTCAATAACATGTTCTGAAAATATAAAATCAACAACATTATTTGAAAAATTAAGAGGTTTTCTTAAATCAGCTATTATTGTTTTTTCGTTTCCACATTTATCCCAGTCTAAATTCAACCAACCTTCTAGATGTGTTCGACCACAACCCAAATGTATTTTCATTATAGTTTATATTATATAAATATTTTTTAAATTTTATTTTTGTTAATTCTTTATTATTTTAATATAAACCATATTTTAATATAAACCATATATATTAAATTATTTTATCTGTATTCTGGAAAATAATTGATTTTTTTATCTTTACATAATTTATTTTTTAATTTTTTATATATTTCTTTATTCACTATATTTTTATAAATTGTATACTGAAATTCTTTATTTGAAAGTTTTCTTTTAAATTCACTTAAACTATCACCTTCTTTTAAACCACCACCTAGTACATAAAGTTTGTAATTATTTTGAATACCATATTTTATCACATTATAATGCAAAAAATTGTTACATCCATAATTTCTATATTCTAATAATGAACCTCCAATATGATAATGTAATAATTTATTATATTTAAATATAATACAGCTTGCACATATTTTTTTTTCTAAATAAACACAAGCAATAAAACAATTAGTAAGACAATTATAATAATCTTTATTGAAATAATAATATTTTGTTGAATTTAAATTATTCATTGTTAAATCATAAACAACTTTAAAATTATTAAAATTATTGTTATTATATTCTAAAATTTTAAACTCTAGGTTATTTTTTATAGCATTCCTAATCATTCTTCTATTAGATTTACTTGTTGCTTTCAAATAACTGTTATCATTTAATTTTTCTAAATTAATACTATAAATTTTTCTACTTAAAATAACATCATAACAAGTAATATTAATATTTATATAAGGATTTTGTCTTAAAACTTCTGTTACATAATTTTTTTCAATTGCTTTTTCTCTGAATAATGGGAGAAATTCTTCAAAAGTATCTTTTTTTTTATAATAATATCCAGAATATCCATATGGTGTAATTAAATCATAATAAATTTTACCCTGGAACTCTACTGGTCTTTTTAAATATACATAGATTAAATCTTTATATTTACATAATTCCCATATAGCATTATCTGAATATTCGCACGCTGTCCCATACTTAGGTGTAAAATATATATCAGGATAATTTATATCAACATTTTGAATTGTATTTTTATCATAAAATTCCATTTTATACATTAATAATTGTTTGTATTTAATTGATTTAATATTTAATATTTTTATTTATTTAAAAATAGAGCTTTGGTTTATATATAAATCAATATGAGCAATAATATATTTTTAAATATTATTGTTTTATTTTCACCTAATTATGAAAAGACTAATCAATTGGGTTGTGTAATAAAGAATATTTCATTAATAAATCAATTTATAGCATTTTATAGAAGTATAAAAAAAAATATAAAAAATATTAAATATGATATATCAATAGTTCATCATAAAGATTTTAATATGAAAGACCTTAGTAAATTGAATTCTATAGATGTCAACTTAATAAAATTTGATTGTGATAAAATAGAAGATGTTGCTTTATCAAGATACAATGTTGATACAAGAATTAAAGGAACACATAGACTTATTGCTGAAACTGATATGTTATTTTTAAAAGAACCTAATTTTAATTGGAATGTTGATTTTCAAAAAATGTATGCAGGTTCTTCAAAAACTTTTCCCATTAATATAATGAATAAAATTTATAAAATTTATAACATTAAAAATAAATATATAAAAAATTATAATATAAATCATGATTTATTTGTTTCGTATAATGTGAAAAAAATTAATAAAAAATATTTATTTCCTCATTTTAACAATGGATTAACATTAATTAAAGAGGATTTTGCAAAAAAATTTTTTGAAAAAATTATATCTTTAGATTTATTTAATAGATTTTATATTAATTTTGACAAAAAATATTATTATCACGCTTTTCAAATAATATATGGTTTAGTACTATTAGAATTAACAGATAATTGGGAACCATTTGAACCCGGTATTAACTATTTATTAAAAGTTTATAATTGTAATAAATTTGGTAAAGATAATATTTCCTTATTGCATTATTGTGGGTGTGGTGCTGGAAAAATTGCTTTGAAAGAATTTCCTGATTATTTTAAAAATTAAATTTAAATTTAATATACATTAAAATTTATTGTACATTAAAAATTAAATTATATTATATATAATCATGAATACAATTTATTTTAACAATAATGAACTAAAAAATAATATGATAACAATTAATTATTGGCCAAAAAACATTTATACATTCGATTTTTTTATTGAAAAATCAAGACAAATAGTTTTAAAATATATTGTAGATAAAATTAAAAATGATGACCCTATTCTTATATATTCTTTATGTAGAACAACTTGTGTATCTATTTTATATGTTCATGAATTAAGTAAAATTATTAATAATAAAATAATTTTAATACTATTTTCTCCACTGTTAACACTGAATAATAAAATTTTTTTAGATAAAAGTGGATTTGGAAAAATGCATTCAATTCATAAAATTTTTTCTAATTTTAAAAATAACAAAGAATATGAAGAAATCGTAACACAAGTTTTCAAAAATAGTTTGATTACAAAAATTTGTTATTTTTCAGAATTTGATAAAACATATCCAAGAGAATTTAATAAAAATATATATAAAATATCTAATAATTTGAAGATTTTCGAATTTAAAAAATCAAAATTACATAACTTTTTTTCATTATTTTATTATTGTTATTCAAAAAATTTTGAGAAATTTAGAAAAAGAAACCATTATTTAAAAGAAAAAGATATACGCATGGTAACATCTATTTGGGATAGCAATTTAACAATTGAGGAATTATCTAAATGTATTATCAAAAATAATTTTGATATATTTTTAAAATATAAATTTATTGAAATGGAAAAATATAATTAACAAAATCTAATCATATATTTTTAAATATATTTTTAGTATTCATCAAAATATAATGGTGTAATTACAATTTTTGAATAATATAATCTATATTTTTTCCATTTAAATTAATTCTTGGATTTTTTTTTAAATCATCAATATTTACAATATCATCAACTAATCCTATGTCTAGAATTTTATTCTTATTATTAGATACTATTTTATTTATTGCTTTTGGTGATTCTCTTTCATGATTACCCACTTTATATGGTAAATAATCATCAAAAACAATATATCCTCCTTTATTAACTAATGGAAAATAATTATTGAAATCATTTATAATTCCATTGTAACTATGGTCGCCATCAATAAATAACAAATCAATGCCTTCTGGAAAATATTCTTTTACTAAATCTATTGTAGATTTGGTTTGAGAATTTGCTTTTAATAGTTTACATTCATAATTATTTATATTAAATTTCTTAACATTGTCATTTGCTAATTTTTCCATATTTGTAATTTTACTATTCCCCCATCTTTTAAATATATCTATTCCAATGTATTTTGAATTATATTTACTCTGTAACATATTGCAAATCGAATGCCCGTAATGAGTGCCTATTTCTAGATAGTTTTTACATTTCTCCTTCATAATATAATCTTTTATATACAAAACAATGTGGTGAAAATTATGATGAATTCTTTTAAATTGGGGGTCATCCGCTCCGAGCATAGTTTGTGAAGTCTTCAAACTAATATTTTTGGTTAATTCTAAATTTTCCTTATTAATCTCCATACTTTATAATATTTATATAATATATATTCTTTATATAGATACTTAAATATTTAAATTAAATATAAGTCATAATATAGTTATGATTAATATTTTAATACAAGAAAATTATATTAAGAAAAAAAAATATATTAATATGATTGAAAATATTAAAAAATCAAAACATATTAATGTATATAATTTTAACAATAAAAATGATATTAAAGTATTAACTGAAAAACACAAATTAGAAAATATTATTACAGTATGTCATAACAATCTAGATATCAAAATATCATATACTAATATTATTTCCGCACTTAAAAATGTATTAAAATTAATGCCAAATATGAAAAAAAAAATGGATATATTGAAAAATATATGTTTGAATATCCCAATAATTTTATTTTCATGTGGACCATCTTCTGATATAAATTTAAAAAAAATGAAAGAAATAGAAGATAATTATTTAATATTAGCTGTAAAATACAGTAGAGATATTTTGTTAAAGAATAATATATTTATTGATTTTACATTACAATCGCATTTTACTCATAAAGGATATAAACTTGTTAATTCAAATGAAGAAAATACAATTAGTTTATTAATTATATCTGAATGTTGGCCTTCATCAATCAGAACTTCTCTTCATTCTAAAAGTGATATTATATTTACACCATACAATAATGTTAATTGGACACATGACAAAACATTTAATAATCTCATTACTAAAAAAAATATTAATATTATTACAATCAATGATAATAAAATAAAAGAAAAATTAATTGTGTTTTTTAAAGCTCATATAATGTTAGAAGTTTCTATTCCATTTTCAATGTATATTGGTTGTAAAAATATATTTACATTTGGTTGGGATGGTCCTAAAAATGGAAAATATAATTATGCAAGCGGGAAAGAATTAAATTTACCAAATAGAATTTCTGCTGTTAATAATAGAATTGTAAATAATGCTACTATTAAAGAATATGGTTTTATAAAAACAATAGATAATGAAATATTTATTAAAAATAATATTAATGTCTATAAATGTAATGAAATTTCACCTATAAAATTGAGATTTAAAGATATATTAAATAATTAGTTTAAATATAATTTTAAAACTGCAATTATATTTAAATTTTATAATGCTTTATATTACCTTTATATCAAATTAAAGTTATTTTTTATAATATTATCTCGAATAATTTTCATCTCAATTATACAAGGGTGATTTCTTGGAGGACCATTTTTATAAAGCGGATCTTTTCTATAATCATTTCAACTAACTAAATAGTCTCTATATTATGATAATTTTTTATAATATAATTTTGAAAATACTGATTTTCATTATATAAACTATGACAACCATATTTTTCATTTTTTTTTACATTTAATCTTGTTAAATTTGTAAATCCAATTAAAACTAATTTACTATAATTTACTTTATCTATTATATTTTCTAACACTCCAAAACCAGTTGTTGGACTTAACTTACTATTATTATTTGAAAGATAAGAAAAATTATAATTTTCTAATTCTAATTTATTCAACGTTTTTTTAAATGAATTATTTATATCTAGTTGTTTGGTATTATCAACCTTTGTAAATACAGTATGTTTGTACCTATTTAAAGAATTTTTATTAAAATTATTAAAATCTCCATTTTTATTGCTTCTGTAAAACATAACATCACATCTATTAACAAAAATTTTAGCTAGTAATTTCTTTGGATCTCCATTAAATCTTATTACAACAGAATTGTCATCTACAACACAATTTTTTATTTTATCAATATTTTTTATTGATGGATTATTTGCTATTAAAAATATTACTTTATTATCCAAATAATTATTATTGTTTAAAAAAAAATTATTATACATTTTTAGACTTATATATTATAAATATATAATTAATTTTGACATTTATTTATCAGCTAAAAAGAATGTTTCAGAATTTACGTTTTTATCATCAATAAATAAATCATATGCAGGTTTTCCCATCTTTAATTCATGGAAAAGACACCCCCATTGTTTTCTATAATCATTTTATATAAAAACTATTATAATCTTTATATTAAAATTGTTTTATTGTATATCACCTTTAATACTATCAATATATACTACTTCTCTTTATCACATAAGAATAAATTTTATTCTCTTAAAAAATTATGGGTAATTAACCATTCTTTATGGTGTATTTTATTTGGATTTTTTTTTATTTCTTTTTGTCTTATTATCTTTTCATTTTCTAATGATAAAATATAATAATTATTCTTTTTTATTTTATTTTTAATTATTTCATCATTAATTGTAATATCTATTTGAAAATGTAATTTATTATTTGTTTCCATTCTCATTCTGAAATTATTTTTTTTTGTTATTATTCTTAAATCAAACATTTTATACTTATTAAAATATTTGCTTGTAAAATTAAATATTTTTTCAAAATCTGTATGAGATACGTAAATATCTAAATCTTTTCCTATAGCATATTCATTTGGAAATTTTTCTGGGTTATATGGAACATCTATTTTTGTTAAAGCATAATCAAATATTTTTATTTTATTAATGTATTCATTTAAATCTAATATAAACATTTAAAACTGAGTTATATTTTAAATATAAAAATATAATTTAATTTTAAATGAGTATTAAATCAAATTTCTCAGGGTTTATTTGGTCACCCGCAAAAAAATTTAAAGATGAAATATTGGAACATATTAACAAAAAATTTCCCGTATTGCATTATTATACATATGATTTTAAAAATAAAGAAGAATTTAAGAATTCAGTTTTAGATATATATACAACAGATGATATTTCACCTGAAAAAGTTGAAAATATAAAAATTAAGAACATGTTAAATCATTCTTTATCTTATACATATTTTCAGTTTTATATAAAAGAACCTAAGTTTAGAAAAAAACATAAAACAAATAATAATATTTCTACCAGTGTTGAAAATATAAAAAAACAAATTAGACAAATTTATAAAAGTAAAGTAACTAACTATATTTATGATATAATTATTCATATTAGTGATAATTTTAAACAAACAAAAGATATTGATATTATTATGAAAAAATATGAAAAACATAGAAAACAAGAATTTGTAAATTTAAAATATTTCTTAAAATGCAATTTTAGGAACAATGTATTTAATAGAGCAGATATGCTCGTTAGAAAACATTCAATAGAAAATTATTTAAAAGATGAAAAATTTAATTTTTTAATGTATAAAAAAATGCAAAAAATAAGAGTAAATGGTGATGGAAATGTTTATGTTAATAAATTTAAAAATTTAATTAAATCTATAAAAAAAAATGGTTTTATAAATAGTTATCCTATAATATATTCATCAAATTATCAATTAACCGATGGTAGTCATAGATTATCTATTTATTTTTTATTTAATAAAACTTTTATTCCAGTATATAACGATATAAAAAAATCTATTTTAAAATATAAGCGTTTACCATCTGAATATTCAATAAACTGGTTTATAAAAAAAAATTTTACGAAAAATGAATTAAGTATAATAGAAAATGAAATAAAAAATTTAAAGAAATATCTTAATCTACCATAGTTATATATTATTTTTAATCCATTGATTTTATATAAATTTCAGCTTTTTTCCAATCTTCCATGCTATCAATATCTACTGTATCATTTTTATTCATTACATAAGGATAAATTTTATTGCCACTAATTGTTCCTCTTTCTAAAAGTGTTGTATTAAAAATATCTATATATCCATTGTGTAAGTATGTTTTTGGTAAAATTTGTCTGCATTGATTAAACGGTTCTTTTATATTGTTTATTTCTCTATATAATGGTTGTAATTCATATTTATCATTTATATTATACATTTTATAGGGTGATTTCTCAAATTCAACAACAGTCCGTAAACTATCATATTTTTCATGGTTTTCTGAAAATAACTTTAAACATTTGTTTATATCTTCTACTTTTCTACAAGGTTGTGTTGGACGCAATTGTAGTATAATATCAGGATTATAATTTTCATTTTTTTTAAACCATTCAACTGCGTGTTTTATACATTCGTAATCAGTTGATAAGTCACCTGAAATTTCTTTAGGTCTTAAAAAAGGAACTTCTGCTCCCCATTTTTTTGCAATTTCTGAATATTGTATACTATCTGTAGAAACAATAATTCGCATTTGTTTATTTAAAAAGGTTTTTTTCGCTTGTTCAATTGACCAAGCTATTAAAGGTTTCCCATTAAATTTTTTTATATTTTTATTAATAATGCCTTTAGACCCTGAACGTGCTGGAATTATACATAATATCTTCATATAATTATAAATATTTGTATTTATTATATATTTAAATATTTTATTTGATAATTTAAATATAATGAAAATAGGGATTATTGGAAACGGATTTGTTGGAAAAGCAACAAAAATTTTACAATGTAAAGATATTGAGATGTTATGTTATGATATTAATCCAGAATTATGTGAACCAAAACATTTAAAATTAAACGATATGGTAGATTGTGAAATTATTTTTATAAGTGTTCCAACACCAATGAATAAAGATGGTTCTGTTTATTTAAATATAATTCAATCTGTATTAAATGATTTAAAAAATGTAAATTTTGAAAATTTTATTGTTATTCGCTCAACTGTTCCTCCCGGAACTAGTGATTCTTTTAATTGTTATTTTATGCCTGAATTTTTAACTGAAAAGAATTATAGAAATGATTTTATTAATAATCCACTATGGATTTATGGTTTATTGGGAAAAGATAGTGATGAATTTTTTAAAAATAAAATTAGAAAATTAATTAATTATGCATATGAAAATAAATGTATAAAATCAAACAACATAAAATTTATGTCTAATAAAGAAGCTGAATTGGTAAAATATTTTAGAAACACCTTTTTATCTGTAAAAGTATCATATTGTAATGAAATATATGAATATTGCAATAAAATAGGTATTAATTATGAAAATGTAAGGAATATTGCAGCATCTGATAAAAGAATTGGATTATCACATACAATGGTTCCGGGACATGATGGAAAATTAGGATTTGGTGGGACATGTTTTCCAAAAGATACTAACGGACTTTTATTTGAAATGAAAAGGAATGGTATGAAATCATACATATTAGAAAATGCAATAAAACGCAATGAAGAAGTAGATAGAAACGAGAAAGATTGGACTAAAAATAAAGGTAGAAGCGTTGTTTAAATAAACATATCTACTATTAATTTTTCTAATGTATCATAATCGCGTGTCCAACCAATTTTATTAATAGCTTTTGATGGGTCACCGAGTAAAATATCAACCTCACATGGTCTAAAATATCTTTCATTTATTTTTATTCTTGTAACATTGTTATCATCTACTCCAATTTCATCTATTCCTTCACCACGCCATGTGATATTTAATCCTTTAAATTTGAAGCATTTTTCAACAAATTCTCTCACGCTATATCTTTCGCCCGTAGCCAATACAAAATCAGCTGGGTTTCTATGCTGCAACATAAGCCACATACCTCTTACATAATCTTTTGCATGCCCCCAATCTCTTAAACTATTAATATTTCCTAATTCTATATATTCTTTCTTTCCAGAAATAATATCTTTCACTCCATTTACAATTTTCATAGTCACGAAATTTTCACCCCTTCTTGGTGATTCATGATTAAAAAGAATTCCATTTACAGCAAATAACCCATAACCTTCCCTATAAATTTTAACCATGTTATAAGCATATAATTTCGCAGCAGCATAAGGTGATACGGGATTAAAAGGAGTTTTTTCTGTTTGGGGTATTTCTAATACTTTACCATATAATTCACTTGTTCCTGCCTGATAAAATTTCACTTTTTCTTTAATTCTATCCGGTAAAGTTCTAATAATTTCTAATAATCTCATAACACCAATACCATCAACATCACATGTATACTCTGGGATTTCGAATGAAATAGCAACATGACTTTGTGCAGCTAAATTATAAATTTCAAAAACTTTAAAGTTAAAATTCTCATTAATAATGTCGTGGATGTATTTGGATAAACCGGAACCGTCTGATAAATCACCATAACGCATTGTGATTCTATTTCTTAAATGGTCTATTCTAGATGTATTAAATAATGATGTCCGGCGTTGTATTCCATAAATTTTATAATTTTTTTTTAATAAAAATTCAGCTAGATAAGAGCCATCTTGTCCAGTAATACCAGTTATAAATGCAATTTTACTCATCTATTTTAATATACATATTCAATAAAACTTTAAATATATTCATTTAAAAATATTTTATTAAATAATACATATAATGAGAATTCTTGTGACTGGAGGAACTGGTATGGTTGGAAGTAATATTAAAGATATTGTAGATAAAAATAAAGAACACTCTTTTATTTTTCTCTCGAGTTCAATTTGTGATTTAACAAATCAAACGGCAGTATTAGATTATTTTAAAAAATATGATTACGATTATATTATTCATTTGGCGGCATCTGTTGGTGGTTTATATAAAAATATGGAAAATAATATTAAAATGTTCACAGATAATGTTAGAATTAATGAAAATATTTTAGAAGCTTGTCATTTTAATGGTATTAAGCGCGGTATATTTTGCTTGTCATCTTGTGTTTATCCGGCAAATCCTTCAAAATTCCCAATGGATGAAACAATGATTCATGAATCTGCTCCTCACCCTTCAAATGAAGGATATGCTTATGCAAAAAGAATGTTGGAATTGCAAACAAGACAATATAATGAAAAATATGGACATGAATATATTTGTGTTACACCAGTAAATATGTATGGTAAATACGATAATTTTAATTTGATGGGTGGTCATTTTATTCCGATGATTATGCACCGTTTTTATAGAGAAAAAAAGAGATTAGAAATAGATAATTTTCCTAATTATTTTGCATTTGGAACAGGTAAACCTTTGCGACAATTTCTTTATGCAAAGGATTTTGCAAAAATTATTTTAAAAATTTTATTTGAATATGAAGGACCCGAAAGAAATATTATTTGTTGTAATGATAATGAATGGACAATTAAAGATGTTGTTCATAAAATTTTAGATACAATGGAAATTCCGAGAGAAGAATTGAAATGGAGGTCGTCGATGTCTGATGGATGTATGAGAAAAACAGTTTCAAATGCAAAATTAAAAGATATATATCCTAATTTAGAATTTATATCAATTGATGAAGGGTTAAAAATAACATATGAATGGTTTAAAGAAAATTATAAAAACATTAGAAATATCTAATGTAAATATTGAATAATAAATGTGTATATTCTTATATTAGTTTTTTCCCCCTACCTCCATCTGTCAATTCAATATTGGGATTATTAAAATCCGTCTGCAATTCCATATCATTTCTGATTGATTCCTCACCACGTTGCAACTCATATTCATTTTGCTGTTTATAGTCATTATTATTTTTAATAACTTGTAGGTATGCGATTTCTATAGTTTCTAAACTTGCTTTACTAAAAAAACTTAATAATTTATTTTTAACATCTTCTCGATTTGTTCCAACATTTTCAAAAAAATTACCATCATTCATATATTGATGTTTCCCATCATATTCCCATGATATTTTTTTATTATAATCATCATTTGATAAAGCCAACGATATTGGAACTGATTCCCATGGTTTATTTATTTTTGAAAATGTATTGTTTGGACCATTATTTATTGATTGTAAAATTCTATTATATAAATCATTTAACCATATATAATCATCATTATTAACGCATTTATCATTAGTATTATTGCAAAATGCAATAATACCATCGATTAAAGAGCAATAAAATAAATCACCATTCTCCTTCTCGGATTTTTCTACAATAATTTCATTATCGATATCTAACCCAAATTTAAGCGCAATATTGTTTTCAATACTGTAAATTAATAGAGAAAGAATAGTATTAACATTAAGTCTTATCGTGTATGCAGCCTCTGACTCATTATTTCTACCGGGGTCATGTTTACCAATCTGTAGTGTTTTTTCAATTGATTCTGGTAATGGATATTCATCTTCAGATAATCTTTTTTTAATATCTTTATAAATTTGCCATTTCGTCCAGTCATGTTTACCATATGGATTATAATATGCAATATATTTAGAACCATATGGATTTTTTATTATTTTATCATTATCCTTTGGATCCGCGATTTTCCAAGTTGGTATAGTTATCTTTGTAGTAGACCCAAAAGATTTAAGGTTTACTTCAACGTCTTCATGAGGTGTCCAACCAATTTCTCTGCTACTATTATTTTCTAATCCTTCATATAAATATTTTTTAAAAAAACCAAAAAAATTCATAACACTTTTTGTAGGATTTTTATTTGAAAATCCTTCGGTGGGTGTTGCTTCATACCATGTTCCATCAGAACGCTTAACGAAAATTTTTTTGGCCGCGTTTGCATCATCATATTCAAATTCGGTTGTATCTTCATTTTGAGTAGCACCTTCAACATAACAATTTCCGGTTTGTGTAACTTTACCATCAATACAATTTACTGTAATGTTACCATCATATTTATCATTTGTTTCCCCAGCAAATCTCTGCTCTTCATTATTTCTTTGACTACAATTTATTGTGTTGTTTTTACCATGAAATATAAAAGGATATTTCATTGTTGCTCCTCCGTTAAAAATATAACTTGAATGACAATTTGAATAGTTTTGTGAAGATTGTTGATTGGATGATGCCGCATTAGCAGTTGCAGCAGCATTTTGTGCCATAGCTGCATTAACTGCTGCTGCTGTTACAGAAGATGCTGCACCCGCTGTTGAACCTGTTGTTGAACCTGCTGATGAACCCGCTGTTGAACCTGTTGTTGAACCTGCTGATGAACCTGCTGTTGAACCTGCTGATGTAACATTGCACCATCCAGCATTATTAGTATATAATTTATTAACTTCACTATTGTTAGCACATGTTAAACATTTATCAAATCCTACAGGATTTCCATCATATCCACAAGTTTTACAACTACCGTGACATTCACACCCATCTATTTTTGTTTTATTTGCGTTATAACAAATACTGTCATTCGCCCCTCTAAAACTTCCATTAGTATTTAACATTCTATCTCTGTCTAAAAGAGCTTTTGCTAAATTATATTTCATTTTATAATTTTCTTTTTTTAAATTATTATTATTACTATTGTTATCTTTTCTTAATTGTTTAATAAGTTTATCATGCTCCGTTTTATCATAATTTCCTCTCATTCTTGAATAAACAAATAAAGATACCAAAAATAATAAAATTATAATTATTAAAAAATATTCAAACATAAGTATAATATTAATGTATAAAAAATAATTTTAAAAATCAGTATTTAATTCAAATGATGCAGAACTGTGATCACCCGAAGACAAAGAATAATCACCAACTCTTTTTTCAAAAAAATTGGTTTTTCCCTGTAAACTAATCATTTCCATAAAATCAAATGGATTTGAAGAATTAAATAATTTTGGATATCCTAATTGCAATAAAAGTCTATCAGCTACAAATTCAATATATTGACTCATTAATTTACTATTCATACCAATTAATCTACATGGTAATGCTTCGCATATAAATTCCTTTTCAATAGTGACTGCTTCTTCGAATAATTCATGAACTTTACTTTTTTTTGCCTTTTTATTTAATTTTGAATATAATAATACTGCAAAATCTGTATGCATTCCTTCATCTCTAGAAATTAATTCATTTGAAAATGTTAATCCGGGCATAAGACCGCGTTTTTTTAACCAATAAATAGAACAAAATGAACCACTGAAAAAAATTCCTTCAATACAAGCAAATGCTAATAATCTTGTAGCAAAATTACTTCTTTTATCATTAATCCATTTAATTGACCAATCAGCTTTCTTTTTTATACATGGAAAATTATCTAAAGCTTTAAACAATTTATTTTTTTCTGTTTTATCTTTAATATATGTATCAATTAATAAACTATATGTTTCCGAATGAACATTTTCCATCATTAATTGAAACCCATATGCTGCTCTAGCTTCTGGAAGTTGAACTTCGCTTAAAAATCTCATTCCAAGATTTTCTAAAACGATTCCATCACTGGCAGCAAAAAAAGCTAAAATCATTTTAATAAAATGTTTCTCATTATCGTTTAGTTTTGTTTTCCAATGTGTTAAATCTTGCTGCAAATCAATTTCTTCAGCGCGCCAAAAACTATCCATCATTTTTTTATACATATCCCAAATGCTCTTGTCAGTAAGTGGGAACATTACAAACCTATTAGGGTTCTCAGTAAGAAGGGGTTCTTTTTGGTTTTTAGACATCCTAAATATTATTTGATTAGATAAAATTATTTAGATAGATTTAAATTATTTTGGAAAAAAATATAACTCATAAAAATATTTAAGTAATTTAGAATAAGTTTAAAATCGTAATAAAAAATAAATATTTATTTTAAAATAAATATTTAGATGAATGAGTTTTTATGGGAAAAAAAAAATATATTTCAAGGAAAATTATTAGAGGATGAAAAACAAAGAATTAAAAATATTTTATTTTTTTTAAAAAATGAATTTTCAAAAAAAGAATTAAGTGAAAAAGATTATGTAAAAATTAAAAATATATATGCGGGTTTATTTGAAGATAGGGATAAACGTTTTTTAAAAGAAAAACAAATTTTAATAGAGACGAAAAATTATTTACAAGAAAAAATAGAAGATATTATTCATACTAATAATAATTTATTTTTAGTTAAAGAGATTGAATGTGAATTGAATGAAATCAATATTTTACTTGAAAAATATAAATGAATTTAGGAAAAAAATTAAATGTATGTTATAATTATAATGAAAAAGAATTTATTGACTAAGTTATTAAAGAATAAAATACTTTATTATCTTGTTTTAGCTTTTTCGGCACTTAATGTTTTAGGATATTTTAGTATGCGTTCATGGGAATGTGTGGTTATATTTTCCGCAGTTGCTTATTCTGCAAATTGCTATGGCGGTAATATGACTGTAGCATTATTGGCGGGGTTATTTGCTTCCAATTTTGTTTTTGGTTGCAATCGTGTAAAGGAAGGTTTTAAAGAAGCTCGTGCCCCAGCAAAAAAGGCAAGAAAATTACTTGAAGGAGCAGAAAAAAAAGCAAAGGAAGAAGTAGAAAAGAAAAAGAGAGAAACGATGGCAGCATCGGCAGCTGGATATGAGGCACAAAAAGCGGGTAATAGTAAAGCAGTTGAAGGCTTTGCTGTAATTGAAGGAAATGCAAATATGGGCGTTCAAGATGCAATGAAAATGGTTAATTCTTTAGGTAAAGGAAAAGATGGTGCAATGAATGCTGAAAACATTGAAAAAATGATTAATAATATGGGCGGTATTAGTAAAATTTTACAAACGTTTGGAAATATGAATACCACGGCATAATTTTTAAAACTTATTAAAAGTATAATATTTTAGTAATAAGTTTTTTTGTATATATTGTATATAAAATGGCAAAGGGTAAATTAGGAAAAAAAGTTAGAAAAGGAATAAAGAAGTTTGCAAAATCTTCAATATTGAAAAGTTCAGTTACTTTATATATTGTATTATTGGTTGCTATTTCTTTAGTATTATTATACTTATCCAAAAAAGATTACAATTCATTAATTGTATTAATTGCAACTGGTTATTTAACAAATCATTTTAATAAAAATATGACTATTACTTTAGGAGTAGCTATTTTAGCATCTTTATTAGTTCGCGTAAAGGTTTCGCGACGCGAAGGTTTTGAGGAAAAGGACCCAGACACCATGAAAGGTTCTATAAAAGAAGAAGCTGGTAATGGAACTGACCCAAATTTACCAACAGAGAAATGCTGGAAAGCAGAAGCCAATGGTTCATGGAGCGAATTAACAGATGTTAATAAAGATGATTGTTTAGTTGAAGGAAAACCCGGTCGTTGCTGGAATAAAGACTCAACTAAATGCAAACAAGGATTTTCAAAAAGATTAATACCAAGTAGTGAACCCGCTAAAGTTGGTAATGACGATGATGATGAAGTAGATACTACACGTATCGATTACGCAAAAACATTGGAACAGGCATATGATAATTTACAGGGTATGTTAGGTAAAGATGGTATTAAGGGATTAACTAGTGAAACAACAAAATTAGTCCAACAACAACAGGGATTAATGGAATCATTAAAAGGAATGGGACCAATGATGAAAGAAGCCAAATCTATGATGGCCGGTATGAAAGATATGGGTTCTTTAGAAAATATGAAAGATATGAAAGCTATTGTAAATACTATGGCTGCAAAAAAATAATATATATATTAGATAAAAACTTTATATAATATATATGGCTCGTAAATGTGTAAGAAAATGTCCACCGGGCGTATTTTGCATTGAAAATACTACTATAATGTTTTTATTATTGATAACCGGTATATTTTTATATGTATTAACACAATCTGTATACAAAATATCATTAGTTGATAACTCAAAAAGAAATAATTTAAGACAATATTTAGAACATCCATTTAGAAATAGATTTCACAATAATGTTGTTCCAAAAATGGGTCAGGGTATAACAAATCATCCGAGAGACACTTTATCAAATCCTTATTTACCACCATTAAGAAATGGTAACTATTTTCCAAAAAATAGTAGTGACCCGAGAGGTATACCTATAAATGTGCCTACAAGAGGCCCTAGAACAGAATGGAAACAAATTGGTATTTTAACCCGTGAAAATGGTGAAGAAACTATTTTACCTTTAATGGGTAGACCATTATATTCAAATCGTCAAAAATGGCAATTTTATACAATGAGTGATAAAAATAATAGTGTTAAACTTCCAATTAGTAAAAATGGTCGAAGTTGTTCTGCTGAGCTAGGTTGTGATGAGATATTTAATGGAGATACTGTTTTTATTGAAGGATATAATGATTCATTTAAAGCAACAGTATATGAAAATAATGTTCCGGAATATATACCATTTATCTAAATAATCATTTTTTTTATGTGTTTCTAAAAAATCAACTTATTTTATAAGTTTTTTTTTATAAATTTATAAAAAACAAATAAATTATATTTTATAAATTTAAAATCTTAAGAATTAATATAAAAAAGTATGTTTAGTATTCATTTTTTAAAAAAAAAACCCCTAGATGAATATAATGAAACATTAGAAGAATTTAAAATAAAATTTGCGATATTTAGTGATTTAAAAGAACATGAAAAGATTGGTAGAGAGAAAGTAACTAAAAAACAATTTTATAAAAAAAAAGATGATGATGTTTCGTTAGAAAAAGATAAAGAAGAAGAAGAAAAAAATAAGAATAAAGAAATAATAAAAAAAATAAAATTAAGAAAATATAATAAAGATAGAAAAAAAAATGGTCTTCCGGTTAAAGATGAAAATTCCTTAGATAAAGAAAAGAACGTTGATAAAAATGATGAAAAATCATTAGATAAAGATAATGAAAAAAAAATAATTGAAGAAATAACAAAAGAATCTGACGATGAATCCGATAAAGATAAATCTGATAAAGATAAATCCGATAAAGATGAATCCGATAAAGATGAATCTGATAAAGAAGATTCAGATGATGAAGATTCAGATGATGAAGATTCAGATGATGAAGATTCAGATGATGAAGATTCAGATGATGAAGATGATAAGGAAAAATGTTATTATATTTATAACATTTATTATAATGGATATTTTCAGAAAATATCAAGATGGTGGAATTCTGAAAATAGGGGTAAAACACTAATGTATCTTAAAGAAGATTTTACAAATTTTATAAAATTTTTAAATGATATTAAAAATAAATATAATTTTTATGCATTAAATATATATTATAAAAAATTATTAAAAAATATACATAAGTTTATTAATCTTATTATGCCGGGGTTATATAACTTAAAAAAAACATATAAAAATGAAATTAAAATTAAAGCACAAATTGATAGTATTATTTTAACCATGATTGATTTTAAAAATGAAACACAAATTAAAAAAAATACCAAGACATTATTTTCACAATTATTAGCCAACCCAATAGGATTTTGTTCACAATAATTAAAAATAAATTCTTATAAAATTAATAATATTTTAGTATTAATTTTATTATATTTTCACAAATGCATCAATCATTTGTTTTGATTTCATCTTATTTGATTGACTTAAAAATTTAGATAATTTTTTATGTAAATTATAAGCTGTATTATCACACCCTTTAATATCTCGACTATACCACATTCCAAAACCATCTTTACCTGTTCGTCTTATTAGACTATCTTCATTACACTCGTCAGGAGGTTCTGTCGTAGGACGTTTTTTTTTCAATTCTTCTTTTTTCATAGCAAATTCTTGTATTTTTTTTTCTTTTTTGCTTGAATAGTCGTTTGTATTTTTAGCTTCATCGTCATTTAAAATTTTAATAGATAATTTATCATTTATTAAGAATTCCATTGGATAATATTTTCTTATATTAAGGTTATCGCCTTTCTGAATTTTAGATTCATTAGGTTGTTTTTTTTTATTGATGAATTGTATAAAATCTTTAATTATTTGTTTTTGACCACCTTTATGTATATAAGCCTTTCTCTTTTTTTTTGCAATTCTTTTTTTTTTATGTTTTTTATGTTTTTTATGTTTTTTAATTGTTTTAATTCTTAAATTATTTAATTTTTTTCTAAAACTATCATGTTTTTTATATTTTTTATTTTTTTTTATATTTTTTGCTGTATGTTTTTTATTTTTAAATTTTAATATACGTTTTATTCTTTTTTTTGAAAACATATTACCTTATATAAAATAAATATTATAATTTAAAAAATTATAATATAAATTGTTAATATATATAAAAATGGTCGTCGAAGAAACCAAAAATACTATTTGTTCTGATTCTCAACAAAATATTTTACCAATTAATTTAGACAGAGATGAGATGAGAAATAGTTCTCCACAATTATCAGAATTTATATATAATTTTACTTCATGCCAGGATTATATTTTAACAAAGGGACCCGGTTCTTTACCCGAATGGATGAATATACCTGATTACGATGCACAAGGTTGTATTAAAATAGAACAAAACAGTGTAAATTTGGGAAATAATGATTTAAATTTTACAACTATAGGAGATTTGAGAGGCGTGGGTAATAACGATATTATTGTTTATTATTTTCCAGAATCATTAAATTTATATGATGGTAATGCCCCATCAGGGGGAGAATTAATGATAGAATTGCAACAGAAGCCAGTCGGCGGCAATACCGAAGCGACAGATTTAGAAAGATTATTAATTTTTATACCAGTAAATGTGGATGATAAAAATGACAAAAGTGTAAATTGGTTTAAAGAAATTTCACAATTAACGGCATCTTCTAATTCAGCACAAACTGCGCAAAGTTTAACATTAAATGATGTCATTCCGAGAGCACCATTTTGGATATATAATGATATAAGCATACATGGATATTGTGATGATAAAACAGAAAAACCATTTAGTAAAATGAATGCTATATTTTTTGCTGACGTAGGAGATTTTATATCAATTGACAGTGATAGCTTTAATATTTTT
>Ga0209632_10000922_pt1 | contig 30403 bp, 28 predicted proteins | sample COG_10_FD_184754 | JGI IMG/M metagenome (GOLD analysis project Ga0209632, IMG submission 184754) | Pelagic Microbial community sample from North Sea - COGITO 998_met_10 (SPAdes) (version 2) | ecosystem: Environmental > Aquatic > Marine > Neritic zone/Coastal water | place: Helgoland, sampling... | reverse complement strand
TCATTAATCAGATTGCCGAGACCTTTGGCATTAACGGCTGGCCAGTTGCCGCTGTGAAGTCCTATATTGGTCACTCACTCGCCTCCTCCTCGGGCGATCAGATCGCGGCAAGTCTTGGTGTTTGGGCGGAAGGAATTATTCCAGGCATTCTTACTGTAGATGAGATCGCCGACGATGTTACTCACCGCAGTATCGATTTTCTTCTTAAGCACAAAGACGTAGGTAAGTTGGGTATGGATGCTGTGATAATTAATTCGAAGGGATTCGGTGGCAACAATGCGAGCGCTTCGGTACTTGCGCCACATGTCGTAGAAAAGATGCTAACAAAGCGGCATGGAAAGAAATCGATCAGCAAGTATAAGTCTCTCAACGAAACGGTGGCGCAGGCCTCACAACAGTATGATGCCGCAGCGATGGCGGGTGAGAACCGTACGATCTATAAGTTCGACCACAATGTGTTGGGCAGTGAGTCAATTGAACTTAGCAACGGCAATCTTTCAGTAACAGGACTGACTCGAGAGATATCCTTGAAACTCGATAACCCCTACGAAGACATGTGCGACTGATTAGGAGCAGGCTGCCAAAAAAACGCCAGTTTTATTAGATCAATCTATTCATGCGCGGGAGATATAGCCTTCGCTAACCTCGCAGCCGGAAGGAAGGAAACTAAATATGCAAATAGAACCTTTTGGTGTCGAAATATGGATGAACGAATGGGAGACCAAGTGCGAATGGAATTTGGCAGAAACTTGTGTTGAAAGTCTAACTATAGCTGAACTGTTAGCTCTTGCTGGTAAAAATGAAGCCAGCCTTTCTGAACTAATGACCATGAAGATGACCTATGGCGCGATTGAAGGGTCTGATCGTTTACGTACAGCGATTGCGACACTTTACGTGCGCCAAGAAGCGGGAAATGTTGTCGTAACCCACGGCGCAATTGGTGCGAATATGCTTGTCCACAAGACGTTGGTTGAGGCTGGGGATCGAGTGATTTCTGTCGTACCTACTTACCAGCAGCATTACTCGATTCCCGCCAGTATTGGTGCCGATGTACATCATTTACAGCTGCGTGAAGAAAATAATTTTCTACCTGATCTTGAAGAGTTACGCGCGCTGGCCTTGCCGGGCACACGCTTGATTGCGATCAATAACCCGAATAATCCAACCGGTGCGTTGATGGATGAAGCAATGTTGCAAGAGATTGTAGGCATTGCCCGTTCCGTAGGGGCATGGATACTCTGTGATGAAGTCTATCGTGGCACAAACCAGGAAGGCTGCGGAATGACGGCTTCAATAGCCGACATTTACGAAAAGGGCATCAGTACCGCGAGCGTTTCCAAGGCATTTTCCCTCGCGGGTTTACGTCTGGGCTGGATCGCTGCAACAGAAGAACTGCTTCAAAAAGTATCAAGGCATCGCGATTATGACACGATCTCAATCGGCATGATCGATGACCATTTTGCTACGATTGCATTGGAAAATAAACAACGCGTGTTAGAACGCAGCAAATCAATAACACGCAGTAACCTAGGAATATTAGAAACTTGGGTAGATGCAGAGCCGAGAATTTCATGGGTAAAACCGCGTTCTGGCACTACCGCTTTGTTAAAATATGATTTGCTAATGAGTTCCCGTGATTTCTGTATTTCATTGCTTGAAGAGACTGGGGTGATGTACACACCGGGCTCATCTTTAGGTATGGAGGGGTATATTCGAATTGGGTATGCCAACACAACCTCGATACTGGAAGAAGGATTGACACGCACATCGCAATTTTTATCTCAACAATAAGCCGGGGCAGAATTGTTTTTAGGCAAGAGTGAGTGTGATTGAATTAACAAAAATAGTCTCATTCAAGATATGCCCCTGCGAACGAGCGGACAGGAATTAAGAAAATATTACGCTCGACGCGATAGAGACTGACTAGCAACTTCATTTCACTTCAATAGCATGCTCCTCCGCAATTTTCTTTTTCCAGATTGCTGGACCGGTTTGGTGAACCGAAGTGCCATTCACGTCTACGGCTACAGTTACCGGCATATCCTCAACTGTGAACTCATGGATAGCCTCCATCCCTAGGTCTTCGAAAGCAACAATTCTTGCCTTACGAATTGCTTTGGAAACCAAATAAGCAGCGCCACCCACGGCCATTAAGTACACCGCTTTATGTTTCTTAATGGCTTCGACGCCCTGTTTTCCTCGCTCGGCTTTACCGATCATTCCAATCAAGCCAGTCTTCTCTAGCAGCTCATCGGTAAATTTATCCATGCGGGTCGCAGTAGTGGGCCCAGCTGGCCCTATCACTTCATCTCTGACAGGATCAACGGGACCTACGTAGTAAATAAATTTATTGGTAAAGTCGACGTCATCTGGCAAGCCCTCGCCCTTCTCCAGCATCCCGAGCAGCCGCTTGTGTGCAGCATCACGACCGGTCAACATAGTGCCTGAGAGCAGCAGAGTTTCGCCAGGCTCCCAGCTTGCTATCGCGTCGGGAGTGAGCATGTCCAGATTTACCTTGCGTGCGCGAGGGCCTACATCCCAATCAATCTCCGGCCATAAATCCAAGCTTGGCGGTTCGAACTCTGCAATACCGCTGCCATCTAGTGTGAAGTGCGCGTGACGGGTGGCCGCACAGTTAGGAATCATAGCTACGGGGAGCGATGCTGCATGCGTTGGGTAGTCTAGGATCTTTACATCCAGCACCGTGGTTAAGCCGCCCAGACCCTGAGCGCCGATACCGAGAGAATTAGCCCTGTCCATAATCTCCAGACGCAGTTCTTCGACACGATTGCTAGGTCCTCTAGCGCGTAGCTCATGAATGTCGATGGGATCCATCAGCGATTCTTTGGCGAGTATTACGGCCTTCTCCGCCGTGCCGCCGATACCAATACCTAGCATGCCCGGCGGACACCAACCAGCACCCATAGTAGGCAGCGTCTTCTCTACCCAATCCACGATGCTATCACTCGGATTCAACATCACCAATTTCGCTTTGTTCTCCGAGCCACCACCTTTGGCCGCAACTTTTACTTCAATCTCACTACCTGGAACAATCTGTGTGTGGATGACAGCGGGCGTATTGTCTTTCGTGTTTTTTCTCGCACCAGCCGGATCGCTTAAAATCGAAGCTCGAAGCACATTGTCTGGATTCGAATACGCACGGCGCACGCCCTCGTTGACCATGTCTTCTAGAGCCATATTACCCTCCCACTGCACGCTCATCCCAACTTTTAGAAACACCGTTACGATACCGGTATCCTGACATATGGGCCGTTTTCCTTCCGCACATAAACGAGAATTAATGAGTATTTGTGCCATCGCGTCTTTAGCTGCTGAGGACTCTTCTCTTTCATAAGCCTTATTGACCGCGGTGATAAAGTCGATTGGGTGGTAATAGGAAATATACTGCAGCGCATCTGCAACACTTTGAATAACATCATCGTTGCGAATTAGTGTCATGCCAGATCAACCTCAAATTATGGAATATCTGCCCATTCTAACACTGAATGCTGCAAGTATTATTGCTGCACTTGGAGTCGGTAAAGATGCCTCCAGCAGAGTTTTGAACACATTAGCACTCTACTTCGGATGCTATATCCACTAAAATGGGTCTCGTATCAAGATATTGAGCAAAAGGAAACAAAATGAACGAGTCGGCAGATAAGCATATTAAATACAGTATTGATGGCAAGGTTTTTGTCATCGAAATTAATAGGCCGGAGAAAAAGAACGCTCTGCTACCCGGTATGTATGCCGCACTCGCAGCGGGGCTGCATCAGGCAAATGAAGATGCTAGCGTCAATGTGGCTCTGATACGCGGCGCTGATGATTGTTTCACCAGCGGCAACGATGTGAGCAGTTTCCTTGCCAGTAATACCCCCACAGCCGACCGTCCCTCGGTCACTTTAATGAATGCACTGAATGAATCGAAGAAACCTATCGTCGCCGCCATAAGCGGGCTCGCCATTGGCATAGGAACCACACTTTTGTTCCACTGCGACCTCATCTACGCCTCTGAAAACTGCTTCTTGCAGCTGCCCTTCACTCGCCTGGGCCTATGCCCAGAAGCCGGGTCTAGCTATTTGCTACCTAAACAGATCGGCCACGTGCGTGCTTCGGAGTTATTGCTGCTAGGCGGTAGGTTTTCTGCTGCCAAGGCGAAGGAATACGGAATCATCAACGAGGTGCTGCCACAGGATCAATATTTAGTGCATGCGATGGAAAAGGCTAGAGAACTTGCCGCCCTGCCCGCCGACTCCGTTCAGTCGAGCAAAGAACTTATCAAACGCGGTCAACAAGGCATTGTAGCTGACACAATCGGCGTTGAATTAGAGGAGTTCTCCAGACTGCTGCAGACACCCGATGCACAAGCGGTGGTTGAAGCATTCCTCAATAAGAAGAAAAGCGCGTAATAGTTAAGACAAAGATAGAAGTAGCAATTCGAGAGCTGCGGCTAGAGCTTCTGCATTAAGAAGTCTTTTGCCGCATTAATTTTCTGTGCAAGGTAATCACTGCCACCCCGATCGGGGTGCATTTTTTGCATTAGGCTCCTGTGGGCCTTAGATACCTGCTCCTTATCCGCGGCCGCATCCAACCCCAGTATTTCTAATGCCAGCGTTTCTGTCATCAATGACTCGCCAGCAATCGCCGCAGCTCCCTCGTACCCAGCCTGAGCGTGCTCTCTCCAATCGGGAAATGCTCGGTCAATGTAAGCCTCTAAGACTTGTGCCGAGTCAGCATCTTGTTGGCACAGCTGATATAGCTCCAGCAAGTCCGGCAACTTCAGTGTGGAAAGCCTCCTCTTGGAAAAATCCCCTCTGAGAACCACTCCATCCATGCTGCCATCGTCGTGCCGCATTTCCATATCAAAGAATTCGGTGCGGATGGTTGATGTCTGATCTCTATTCGGTGGCTTTGCTGCCGCGACTCGCCCTTTGAAGAGATGCCACATAGGAAGCAAGCGCAAGAGTGTAGGCAACATCCTAAGCAAAAATGTCGCAGCAACACCTATAGGAGCCAGGATGAATTGGAAGGGCAATCTGCCTATCGCAATCATCACACCAACCACTAAGAGACTTCCGACCAAGAAAAATAAGTACGTTCTCTGCCGAGAAGTAAGTGAGAAGCGCTGACTTATAGACCTAACAAAGAAATAAGCCATCAAGGGAAGTAGTATTAGCAGAAGCAACCGAAAGATCATACGAGCCTATCTACCTTATTTCTCGAAACACGACTATTTCCTGAGCTGTTGCTCTATTAACTTTACACCACTGGATGAGCCAGTACTAAAATTTTGCAGCGCCTTTAGCCCACCCGCAGCATAAATCGCGACTGCTTTTAGTAAATCCTTTAACTGCTCAGCACTCGCACTATCAAACTGGGAATAGGCCCCTCCAGACAAACGACTCAGCTCTTTGAAAGCTGCCTTTGCAACAGCATCACGCCGCTCTTGAAACATGAACAGCGGCACGTTTAATAAACCTAGCTTTCCAGCAAGCTGTGCCAACAAGTCGATGTTCTCCTCCATAGCGTCGCCAATATAAATAAGGCATTTTATTTTCTTAGTTTGATTCTCATCGATAGCATGCTGCAGCACGCGATGCAGCTGCGTGGCACCTGCTTGGCATTGAATTGATGACATGATGCGCAGGATATCATCGGGGTTACTCTGCCAATCGCTACTAAAAAATTCGCCAAAACCACGAAAGTAACAAAGCTGAACATTAAGCCCGCCCAGTGACTGAGAACTGAGAAACATCTCATTCTGAATCTGGCTTGCTACATCCCAAGTTCCCTGCCGACTCGCAGTGGCGTCCAGAGAAAAAATTAGTCTCGCGTCGCCGGTAGTCTTTGGCAGTGACGCCACCTTAGACAAAAATTCCCGAACATCGTTCTTGCTAGAAACCGATTTCTTGTCGCTAGAATCGCGAACCATTTTAGATTTTGATTGTTTGAATAGATCTTTCATTGCAAGCACTACTGTTCCAACTAATTAGGCGAAGCTATTACATGGTTATCGAGCGGCATTGCAACAGATAGAGTTGCCCATCATGAAATGCCCATTCGATATCAATATCCTTCCCGTAGATAGCTTCACAGTTTAACGCAAGACTGTGCAATCTATCGAGCTGATCCTCACTTAGACAGAAAGAATTTTGTCTAGCCTGGTCAACCTCCTGCTCCCTCGTTTGGCCTTGTGCTACTGCAATGAGCTCTACATCTTTATCGCCCAGCACCTTGGCGAGTATGCTCCCTTGGCTAGATATTCGAAAGCTGTCGGGTACAACCATGCCCGCAACCACAGCCTCACCAAGGCCCCAACTGGCTTCAATATACCGTTCATTTGCGCGTGTAATAGGGTTCTTGGTAAACATAACACCGGCGACTTCGCTCAGAATTTGCTGCTGAATGACAACGCCTATTGCCGGCTCACCTTCAACGCCCATCTTAGCGCGATAGGCTATCGCTTCTGCAGTAAAAGCGGAGGCATGCACTTGTTGTATCGCCGTTACCATAGACTCGGCATCCATGACATTCAGTACAGTTAGATGCTGCCCGGCAAAACTAGCGCCCACTGAGTCTTCACCCACCGCGCTGGAGCGAACGGCCGCGGCTGGAGCCAGCTCTGCGAACAGCCCAAGAACAGTCGCTATAGCTGACTTATCTGCATGGGCGAGTGCATTCACCAGATCGACAGCTAGCGCGTAACCTCGCGGAGCTGGCAAATCGGCCCGTAGCGCAACTCCTAGACTGACACATTTTCCACCGAATCGAGACTCTTCGATAGCATCCTTAAGAAGCACGGGTTTGTCAAAAAGAGTAGTCAAAGAATTTCAACTTCCCCCGTGTCACCGTTTACCCGTATTTTGTCGCCATTATTTATCAACTGACTCGCGCTCTTTGTACCTACGACTCCCGGTATACCAAATTCCCGACTAACGATAGCGGCATGGCTAAGAATTCCGCCCCTATCTGTGACCAAAGCTCCAATGATAGGAAGCACGACATTGAATCCCGCCGAGGTATTCTTTGTAACAAGTATGTCGCCCTTCTCGAGCCTGTCAAAATCTCGTGTGCTAAGAATCACCTTGGCAGTTCCTTCATAGATTCCCGGACTCACCGCTAGGCCGCTGATCTTCTCAGTAGCCTCTTTTGGCTCGTCGAATACATTCCCCATAACTAAGCCGAATGCTCTTATAGTTGGTTGAATTTTAAGGGGTAGCAATTCTACCGGTGGCGGATCAGACGGCGGATCACCGAGAAACTCAGGCACCTCATCGATACTCTTTGTTAACCGCCATTCTCGTCGTTGGGATAGCTGCTCATCGGTTGCGGAAAACTCACCATTCAACAAACCGATTAACTCATCGTGAGAGGCGTCTAACGATAGCTCTGCATTGGAAAGAAGTCCCTCCCCAAACAGACGTCGGCCAGCTTCTAAAATCGCACACCGTGAGATGCCAGAGCCCCATATATCGTTATAAATGCCTCGCTCATCTCTCATTCTATTCGCCGATCTTGCATCCGCGAGACAAAGGTCAAACTCGGCACGATTTTGCTCAGGGACTTTCGCTCTGATTGTATGCTCCAGCGCAACATCAAAGCCAGATTCGTTAGCTGGCTTCATAGCTTCCAAAATTCTAGCCATGATGATGTTCGGAGATTCGCGTAGGGTTTTCTCAGCTATGCAATAACCGCCAATCAGCATATGTCCGGTAATAAAGAGATAGCTTTCTAGGGCAGCGTTGACTTGTGAGTTTTCACGCAATCCATTCAACGCAGTTTCTGGCTTCTGCTCCCCTAGGTCATTCTTAACAATGCCTGCCGCGGTTATTGCTTTTACTACTGCTATTAATTGCTCTCCTCCAATTCCTTTCGATACTGCCGTTGAGCCTTTTAGTAACGGAGCGACATCAACTGCAGAGAGTCCCGTTGAAAGCGTTGCAACATCCAAGAAGCGACCAACCGGCATCAATGAGCCAACCGAATACTTGTGGTGACGATAGACCATTTCCTCTGCATTTTTGAAACAAGAATCCAAATGTGTGATCAATCCCGGCCTGTCTAATTTAACTAACTCAATGGATTGCAGCGCAGTATTTCGCGCGATCGAGTCTTTCTTGAGCTCATCCCATTCCGCTAAGTCTTGCAACCAGCGACGTGACTGCACCGCTTCGTGGGCAGCATTCACTCGCGACCTAAGTTTAGGGTGAATTTTGAACATGAGTTGCAGCAACCACTTCGGGGGCGAACTGTCCCCCGGCTTTCCCATCAACCCAACCTGCTGGGTGAAGAAGAATCCGTGAATGAAGGCAGGCTGCACTCGATCTAATAGAATCCCATACTTATCTAAACTTTCATGGAATCCCCTCGGCAAACCTTCGAAACAATGGCTTGTATACAGTGTCATCGCGCCGCTGCTATGCGTAGTATCCAAAATCCATGTGCCGGGACCTGGCGCTTCAAATTTTCGCTCCATTTCCTTCTCCTTATCTATAGTGCACCCTCTATAGGATCAGCTTTTTTAGTAGAGACCGGCAACAGGAAAGCCGACATGAATACGACGAATAGCGCACCTGCATAGTAAGGAATTACAGATAAATGCTGTTCCAGCGTAGTTGTCGATTCAGACCCAAGACGCAAAGAGAGAATGGAAATTCCCAACGCACCACCAAGGTAGCGCATAGTACTCAGCCCGCCAGCTGCCATGCCTGCTTTTTCTTTCTCGATAGCTAACATGCCCGCCGCCTGAACAACAGGCCCCGCCATTCCGCCAGCAAACCCCATTAAGGCCATAGGAACGATGATATCTAGCGGTACCAGCGCCGATTCAAGATCAGAATATAAATACAAACCGAAGATATTGGCACAGGCCGCCAATGCAGCGGTATAACGAACTCCAATTAGTCTTCCAGCTACTGCAGACATAGGCCCGCCGAGCATCATACAGAGTGTCATTGCCGTTAAAGCACCGGCAATTTCTATTTCTGCAACTTGGCGAACATCTACGAAGAAAATAGGTAGCTGGAATAACAGCGCATACATGGTGAAATTACCAAACGCCGTAGTGCAGCCTGCAGCCAGATAGGCGGGGCGCTTAAAAAAGCGCGGATCGAAAACAGGGTCATCAACTCTCAGCTGCACCCAAACAAACAAACTTAAAAGCAACACAGCCAATAAAACCAGACGAAGGTCGACAGCATCACCAATAAAGCCAAGCTGCAGCGCTCCGATAGCGAAGGCAAGCAGCACCGTACTGCGCAAGTCGAGTCGACCTTTCCTTTTTTCTATCTGCGGCTTGGATGTCATCACAATCAGGCCTAGTGCAAGCAATGCCCAAGGCACGTTCACGAGGAAGATTGCTGGCCAATCGAAGAATTGAGTTAGTGCGCCACCCAAGAGTGGGCCCACGGCTGCGGCTGCTCCCATGGTGGCCCCAAATATTCCATACGCGAAAGGGAGCATAGATTCGGGAAGCTGCGCTCTTAACATAGCTGACGCATTCGGCACGATCATCGCGCTCGCAGCGGCCATCATCATTCTCGAAATCAATAATACCTCGATGCTACGGACCAAATACGCCAGCAACGAGCCAAGCATGAACACCGCCAAACCGATGTAAAGAGCCTTCTGATAGCCAATGATATCGCCCAACTTCCCCGCCGGCGCCTGACCGATAACCGAAATGAGGAGGTAGCCCCCCACTAAAAGCTGCGTTGCTGTACCTGAGTCAATTTCCATGAATGTGGCAATCTGGGGCATAGCTACCGCAATCGAGGTGGAACCTAGAGGAGCCAGAGCAGAAGCTAACAAGACACCGGTTAGTAGGAGAAATGTGCGTTTTTCAGGCAATGGTGGGCATCCAGATGAGGGTTCAATCAGAATAGATAGAAGATTCTAAAGCTTCCGGCGCCTAAGTAATAGTAGCTAAAAAAATGACTCCGTGTCTGGCGGTCTAGAAAACTAAAATTGTGGATTCATTCCTGACTTTAGTACCTCCATCGAATGAAGGATTCGATGAAGCGGAATCGGTAGAGAGTTAATTTAAGAGCATAAGCAGTTGAAATACTTACAAGTAGCCCAGCTTCATTCTCATCAACATCAGAACCGATGTTACAAAAATTTCCTACTGGAAAAATGCCTGAACCGCCGTCCAAAAAGGCTTTTACAGTTCGAAATTGAACATTTAAAGACGGCTATTTTTCAGACCAACAGGTAGCGCTCAAAATAATGAAAGCATGTGGCTCTTACTTGATTCAATTGCTGCCGGATCTGATCCGCTAGCTAAAGCAGTTTATTGACTCTGTATTGATAAGAGGAAATGCTTGTGTGATCGTGAAGGTTCTTAGCACGAGGTTTTTGGGCAGTGCTTTTTGGACGTGTGCTGGAGCTAACTTGGCGCCAATAAAGCTGAATGTGTTAAATATTTTTGTGTCGGGCCGCAACGCGTTCTGTTCTTCAGCTATTTCGCCAATAACACGATTAGTGCAAGGCGCATTTTTTCCATCACCATGTAACTATCGATTGGCCAGTGAGCCTTGCCTACGCCTGAATTATAATAAGGATCTCGAGAAAAATCAGAGCTTACAATCACTGTCAATCTACCGTCGCGGCCAAGCTCGTCAGCGCAATCCCAAAGATAGTCCAGGCCATCCATCAATTTTTTTAGAAGCTCTGTTTGTTCTGAGTCATTAAGTAGTTTTTTAGAATTTTTAAAGAAACTAACAATTTTACAACTTAAATTTAATCCCTGAATATTTTCAGGGACACTGAAATTTTAACATCTTAAATTCAACCCTTTAGACTTCATTGTCGAAGTCAAGAATTCCACCTCCATCCAATTAGTTGTTAAACTAATTGTGTAACCTAGCTGCTTTGCGTGCAAATGTGATTGTGATATAAGTCAATCTCGCGAGTTGCAATAACTCTAAAGGGCCCTGTATATATGGTTAAAAATTTGGTATTTAAAGCACTACTATCAATATCCGGTTTTCTCGGGATAGCCCTTGTTTTTCTACGAATCGTCGGATACGAACCAAAAGATACAAGCCCTGGCCTTTGGATTGCTGGAGACACTGTAAGTGAGCAAGTTACGGATTGGTCGTTCACTAACGAAATTGATGAAATATTTGTTGAAACACGAACACCCTATTTAGTTCCACATTCTATAACTACTTACTGTGGTGTTTATGAAGGAAATTTTTACTTGTTTTCGGCTTACTATGAAGGTGGAGAATTCCCATATGCTCGGCGTTGGAATCAGAATGTAATGAGAGACCCGCGTGTTAGGTTAAAAATTGGCGAAGACATTTATCAGCAGAATTTGAGATTTGTCAAAGACGAATCAACGAAAGCGCCTATTCATAACGCTTTTGTGGAAAAGTATTCAGATTGGCAAAGCCCAGGCATCGAAAATGTACACATATTTTTGGTAGAGCCAAGATTGTAGATAAAGGGGTCAGAGTAAAAGTACAGTAGTTTCTGGGAGACTTCGACCGTTTTTTCTACACTTAGCTACTAACTTAATGGCGCTTTCCGCTCAAGGAAGGGTGTATGCCCTGCCGACATTCCTAAACACGTTATTCAACGGGGCAATAATCGCCAGGCACGTTTTACCTCTAATAACGACATTGCAGCCTATGCTAATTGATTAATCGAGGCAGCTGTTAAGTACGAAGTCGCGATTCATACCTGGGTATTCATGACGCCTTACCGGAAAGGCGCTGTATCCGCCATGATGCAATATCTTGGACGGTACTATGTGCGTTACTTCAATCTTACCTATAACGGGCGGGCACTTTATGGGAAGATTGCTGCCACTCCTGCTTAGTACAAAGTGAGCCAATCTGCTCGCTTGTCAGCTTTATATTGAATTGGAAAAAGTGCGGGCTGGCATGGTTGCAGACCCAGCGGGCTACAGGTGGTCAAGTTACCGTGCCAATGGGACGGGGGATAGAATCTAGAATTATTACTTACCATCCGCTCTATCTAAGTTTAGGTAAATCAAAGCTTGAACGGGTCAAGAACTATCGCGAAACCTTCGCGCCAGAAATAGACAAAGCACTGCTAAGCGATATCCGTTACGCCACCTATAAAGGACAGATACTAGGCACAGACAAATTCCAAATCGAAGTAGCAGTCCTAACAGACCAACGTACGTTCCCCAAGAGGCGCGGGCCAAAACCCAAGCCCCGCTAAAACCACTGTATTTTTACTCTGAGCCCTTAATTGTTCTTAGTGGGGAATTGAACTGGTATCGAGTTGTCAGTAATGAGAAACTACACTGGCCCCAAGAAAGGTCTGTTAAGAGCATCGCATTATGATTCCAAAATTTCCACTAGTCACTTTACTCACTACCGTAGTCGTCTCTGTTAATAGCTGCAGCGAACAAACTATAGAATCAGTCCAATCAGCGAACCAAGATTCACCTAATATCATGCTAATTCTTGCAGATGATTTGGCCTACTCGGACCTCGGCGCTTATGGAAGTGAAATTGAGACGCCCAATATAGATCTCCTAGCGAAACAGGGAGTAATGTTTACCAGGTTCCATACTAGTGCCATGTGTTCTCCATCACGCGCCATGCTATTAACAGGAGTAGACCAACACAAAAATGGTTACGGTACGATGGGCGAATATCTGGCCACTGAACAGAGAGGCCAGCCGGGTTATGAAGGGTACCTAAATAATCAAGTTGTCACTGTCGCAAACATGCTCAAGACTTCTGGCTTCAATACATATATGACAGGAAAATGGCATTTGGGTGACTCGTCTCTGCCTAGCAATCGCGGCTTTGATCGTTCTTTTACTCTACTACAAGGAGCCGGGAGTCACTTTAATAATACCGGCTACGCACCGCAGCGAACTACAGTGGACTACTACCGAAATGGCGAGCTAGCAGACCTGCCAGATAATTTTTATAGCAGTGATTTCTATACCTCGGAAATGATTCAGTATATTGATGAAGGACTAGACTCCGAAAAACCTTTCTTTGGCTACCTAGCTTTTAGTGCGCCTCATTTCCCTTTACACGCGCCTAGCGACCTTATTGAAAAATATGTCGAGCGCTACCAAGTCGGATGGGATGTCATTCGAAAGCAACGGCATGAATCTCTTAAAACACTTGGGCTTATTGACCAGCAAGCATTAATGGCTAAAAGAATAGGGGGAGTGCCCGCTTGGGAAGAGTTAAACACAGAAGAACAGAGATATCAGGCTAAAAAAATGGCCGTCTACGCGGCCATGGTAGATAGCGTCGACCAAAATATCGGCGAACTTATTTCTTATCTAAAATCGATTGATGAATATGAAAACACGGTATTTATTTTCCTGTCTGACAATGGTCCTGAATCAAACGATTTCGCATCAGAACGCACTGTTCCATCGGTCACAGATTGGATAGCTGATACTTTTGACAATAGCTATGAAAATTTAGGTAACGAAGGTAGCTTTATTTATTATGGCAAGCCTTGGGCACATGTCGGGGCGGCAGCTCATAGATTTCACAAGACAGTAATGACTCAAGGGGGGATTAATTCACCATTAATTATTAGCTATCCAAACTCTGTACCACAAAATCGAGTAGTCTCTGAATTTTCGAGTGTTGTAGATATCACTCCAACAATTCTTGAGCTTGCCGGCGCGTTCCACCCCGGAGCAAACTTTCAAGGGCGGTTGGTGCACGGCATGGATGGCCGGTCTATCTTGCCATACCTTACAGGCCGTGAAGAAACTATCTATCCCCCTGGAACTGGCAATGGTTTCGAACTTTTTGGTCACAACGCTTTTATTAGTGAGAATTGGAAAATTCTAAGATTAATGGAGCCGTATGGCGATTTTACTTGGGGACTATATGACCTCGATAAAGACCCTGCCGAACTGAATGACCTCTCGAGTCAATTTCCAGACAAACTTCAGGAAATGCTGGCGCTCTACGCAGACTATGAATCTCGTAATGATTTGATTCAAGTGCCAGAAGGCTGGAAGATGTTTGAAAACTTGGGCCCTGCACCGACTCCAAATAATTAAGAAATAGACTTACTAATTAGTAGAGCGCTGTATTCAATAGCCTTGTTACCTATACGAATAAAAACCTACATCTATCAGCAACAATTCCATTTGTGAAGTAATTTTCCCTTTTTAGAAATCCCGCACTAGAAGAACTTACTTTTCTAACTGAGGGAAATATTCTGAAATATCGACAACTGGAGAATGTTCAATTCATTTAAGTAAGGTCCAACTCATATCTATTTTCCCAATTGCAATTCGGCCTAAAGATACGCACCATTGACAAGAGCCGTGCATAAAGCACTTCAAACAAGGAAAATCGTATATGGACAGGGTAAAAAATAAGGTTGTTATCATCACAGGTGCTGCTTCAGGTTTGGGCGAAGCCGATGCTCGTATGCTGGCTGCTGAGGGCGCCAGAGTAGTGATGACCGACATCAATGTTGATGCAGGCCAGACGATTGCCAATGAGATTGGCGCTACATTCTATCAACAAGACGTTGCCCTTGAAGAAAATTGGCATGACTTGATGGGGAAAGTTGAAGAGCGTTATGGCCAGCTCGATGCATTAGTAAATAATGCGGGTGTCGGTATCATTGCAAATATTGAAACAACGACCACAGAAGTCTGGCGCAAAACATTAGCTATCCATTTGGATGGCACCTTTTGGGGTTGCCAGTCGGCGATAGCACTTATGAAGAAAAGTGGTGGCGGCTCCATAATTAATATGTCATCAACAGCAGCCCTTGTAGGCATTCCATCGTTTCTAGCCTATTCTGCAGCCAAAGGTGGTATCCGATCGATGACCAAGTCAATCGCCATCCACTGCAAGCAGCAAAACCTGAATGTACGCTGCAATTCAGTCCACCCGGGCAGCATCAACACCCCCATGGTTCATAATGCTTTAAAGAAATTAGCCGGTATCGACATGGCTTCAGAAGAAGATCCGGAAATGATGAGACAAAAGCTCGGTGTGGGAGAACCCAACGATGTCGCTCATATGATCGTTTACCTTGTTTCAGATGAGTCAAAACATATCAATGGTGCGGAAATGGTCATTGATAACGGTGATACTGTCATTTAACTAGGAGAAAACTCATGAACATCAATGGATTAGTGCACGTTAATATTAACTGCAAAGACTATGATGCCTCGAGAAAGTTTTATGAGATGCTTGGCTTTGAAGAAATGTGGGTTGTGCCACCGACTAATACACCGGAGGTGGCGGCCGCTGTAGGTATGCCGCCCTATCGAGTCAAGGGTGCGTTACTCAGCTTGAAAGGTGCAACGCCGCCGGTCATTATTGACTTACTTGAATGGCGATCACCCATGGACGAGTCCCCTCCCTACTCCCACCTTTATCATATTGGACTGGCACGTATAGCATTTCGAACTACAGACCTTTTAGCAGACCTAAGCTACCTTCGGGGTCAGGGCGTTGAGATCCTTTCTGAACCTGCGACAGTGATGTCAGATAGTACCCACGGTAGCCGGTTTTTTTGTTTTAAGGATCCAGATGGCACCTATCTTGAATTGGTAGAGAGTTTCTAAATCAAATTAGCGCTGCGAACCGCTATTTTTACAATGGCTTGCCTACAGCTCCAAAAACAGATACGTGCACGCTTGCCAAATCGATAGCAGCACTCATATTGAGGCCGGCATTTTTAATATTCTCTATGGTACCCGCCACGTTGTCCGAATCAATTTCATAGATAGCGAGATAACGATAGGGTTGCTCTCCCCATGAATTGACTGCGTCAAGCTCAAAACGCTCGGCAGACAGAAAGCCCTCAACCTTTATCACCTCAGGAAAATGGACATTATCGTACCAATCGTTAAATTCCTGGCCCCAACCTTCCTTAGGGTTGCTCCTTACGATATAAAGGGTTTTCATTTTAGCATCTCACTCCATTTTGATTATTTTAGCTACGATTGAGCGTATTACATGCCCAGACCGAATAGTAAGTAGAATAAAAATTCTTTCTCTACTAAGTCTATGCTGTCCTTTTGTATTGACAAGTAACTGCTGGCATCGATAGTTTTCTGCTGACACTAAATGCCTTCCGTAATATTGTTACGCTGATTCCAAACTAGTTACCACTGCTTAAAATTACTGACTGCATTCTACTTAGCGCTCACGCTCTGTTCTGTAAAATTTGAAAAAACACCACGTTGATAACGCCGTCATTAAATGCCATATAGCGTGGGGTTGAATCCACGAATCAGGCTGGCAATAAGGCGTATCAGGGTAACCTTGAAGCCAAATCACAAAAGCGGCTAAGTATGAAAACATGCCTAGGAAAAACCATGGCGTGTAGGTTCTTGTTAAAGCAGGGCGACTCGTTGAGAAAAGTGCAGGAACCCAAAATAAGATAATCCACCAGTACTCGACAAGGTTTGATAATATTTCTTGCGGTGAAATACCAAAAACTGCAGCGACTATAAAGCCGACAAATCCAGACATCCAACGAAACATTGGAGACCAAAATTTAAAAAGCACCTCAGATATAATCCATAAACCTATCGACAGACCAAATAAATCAAGCCCAATGCCTAGCCTTCCTCCGAAAAACCATCTGGCTAAAGAGTAGGAAATCACGATTATAAAATACGTCAAGAGAAAGCGACTGACACTCCAGCGCCCCATCTCTTTAAGGTTATATAACCAGGGAAAAATAATATACATAACCATACTTAAATTGTCCGCCCATCCTCCCCACGCCGTATGCGTGCCATGCATCAGCCATGAGCCAGGGCCAAGATAAATGACTGCGACTGCATATAAGACGCTAATTCTATTGAGGCCGGTAAACGCATTGCCCTGCTCGGTGTCCGATTCATTTTCAGCCGTCAGTATCCGCAGCATGAAAAGACCTGAGATTATGAACCCAATATTACTTAAGGTGTTTGCAGGTTCTCGAAAGAGACCTCCACTGACTCTTTCGCACCAACCAGAAATCGTGCCTATAGCTTCACCTGATTCATAAACGAATATCTTGCCTGTAAGCGCGAATACAAGATAAAGAATAACGAATAGGATGCTAGCGACAAGGGCGAGATAATAAATTCTGATCATAATTGAATTCGACTTATTTATATTTGAAGTTAGTAAATTGGAGTTAATAATTTGCTATTTCATCTATTCACGAAGAAGTAAAATGCTAGTGAACAAGAATAGTATGTAAAGGGGTGCAATGGAACCGCTCTAACTTATCGGTGTGTTCTGCCTAGGGTGGGTGCAGGCTGGATTTCGAGCCCCTGTGGGATCACTTATTAAATCAAGAGCTTACAGCAATGCTCCTCTTAGACTCCAGAAATATCCCCTCTAAGGCCACATAGCCTTACTTTTCACTACTTCGACCAAACAAGAGGTGATGTGCTTTAAAGACGGGGATAAGCTATCGCGATAGTAAGGTTGTTATAGTAACTAGGCAGACTTGCAACACGTCGGCCAATTAATTGCTGAAGAGATGGAGCTGAACCGCGCCGTATTGCGCCCCTGATTTTAAATTGAGGGCAGAGCCGCCACCATCGCTCTAGGTTTTAACCTTGATGGCTGCTGCCACAGCGAGCGCCTTTTTCGTGGCCTCAGCTGTATTCTGAGCACGCGCAAGCGCGACACCCATACGACGCTTGCCGTTCACTTCGGGCTTGCCGAACAGACGAAGCGACGTGTCTTCGATCGCGGTCGCTGCCCTTAGGTTTCCAAAACTTGCTTTTTTCGAATCACCTTCCACGAGCAGCACCGCCGATGCGCAAGCACCGTAGAAACGAATAGCCGGTATACTAAGGCCCAAAATAGCGCGTGCGTGAAGTGCAAACTCGGACAGGTCTTGCGAGATAAGTGTCACCATTCCGGTATCATGAGGACGTGGCGAAACTTCGCTAAACAAAACCTCATCTCCCTTCACAAACAGCTCGACACCAAAAAGTCCTCGCCCGCCTAATGCTTCGGTAACCGTAGTTGCTATCTTCTTTGCTGCGTTCAGTGCGACAACAGACATCGCCTGGGGCTGCCAGGATTCACGGTAGTCGCCGTCTTCTTGCCTATGGCCTATTGGCTCACAAAAACTCACGCCATCAATGTGTTGTATTGTGAGCAAAGTGATCTCGTAGTCAAAATCAACGAAACCTTCGACGATGACAGTACCGGCACCCGCGCGACCGCCATCTTGAGCGTATTTCCAAGCGATATCAATATCACTCTCTGATTTTATCGTACTCTGGCCTTTGCCGGAGGAGCTCATTATCGGCTTTACAATACAAGGAATTCCAACCGCCTTTACAGCCGCTCGATACTCTTCGTGAGTTGCAGCAAAGCGGTATGCTGACGTTGCGATTCCTAGCTCTTCTGCAACCAACCGCCTTATGCCTTCACGGTTCATCGTGAGCTGTGCCGCGCGCGCGGTTGGGACAACGTGGTAGCCCTCAGCCTCGAGCTCGACTAATGTTTGCGTCGCTATTGCCTCTATCTCAGGAACAATGAAATTTGGTCTTTCTAGCTCTATAACGCGCCTTAGCTCGGCTTCATCCAGCATGGAAAATTCGTAGCTGCGATCGGCAACCTGCATAGCGGGAGCATTCGCATAACGGTCGCAGGCAACCACCTCGACGCCTAACCTTTGAAGCTCTATGGCAACCTCTTTACCGAGTTCGCCTGAGCCTAGTAAAAGTACCTTCGTCGCTGTGGCTGAGAAGGGAGTGCCAATCGTAGTCATAATCTTGCTACCGAAATATATATCACTATTTTGAAATCCTTTTTTTACAATAATTCTTTCAGGTCTGCTTTTAGTGTGTGGACGAGGCAACGTTACCATACAGCATACAGAGTTGGCCCCGAGGGTCAAAACGTTGCTAAGATTTAAGAGCCCTCTGCTCTTCTTATCAAGACCCAATTAGTTGGTTTCATAATTCTAGGCTTACTTTTTCCATTTCTGATTTGCCGATACTATATAACCTAACCTTTCGTCCAGAATAGTATGTATACAGGAGCAATGGAACCATTCTGGCTTATCCGGGTGGACAGAAAATGAGCTTTTGGTCTAAGGGAGAGCTAAACGCTTTGCTGATTTCGGGAAGCGGATTAGAGTGAATCAAGCCAGTATTTACCGCATAGTCCCTAATCGCATTGATCCAGCCGCAGATATTATTGATGGTTTCGAGCTTCCCCTGTTTGGCTAGAGGCTCAAGTACTGCCATCGTTTCGACTGCGTTCACTTTGTGGAGGGAAAATCCCCCTAGATTGGGGGAAGACATGCCGGTTAAGCCTGCTCGATATTTTCTTACAGTAATACTGAGAAACTTTAGATTCTTTTAGAGTGAACCACTTACCTTGCCACATGCTCAAAGGTGTTTGTGTACGACTTATCATCCTTGCGCGCTTGCTCGATTCGGTATTGCTTTGGGCTTCACCCTAAGATAGAGGCCGCTGCTATCAGTTAGGCTGTACTGTTTTTCGCGGGGTTTTGCCTGCTTAACCTCGGTGTTGGTAAGCGGCTTGTGGTACTAGCCATTGTAACATTCCTCTCATCAAGATGAGCTGATGTTACAAAGAATGTTGCCTTAAGTTCTGGATGTTGCAATACGGCAGCGGACGTTATTAACGCTTAAATACAGGGGAAAACTAGATATTAAGAGGGTTTAAAGGCCTTTCTGAACTTAGTAAGACCGTAAAGTGGTGCGGATGGGGAGACTTGAACTCCCACACCTTTCGATACTAGAACCTAAATCTAGCGCGTCTACCAATTCCGCCACATCCGCATTTATCAAAAAGCTTATTAGCCCTTGAAGGGCGCGTATTATACCTAAACTAGCGGTATTGCCAAGATCAAAATCACTGACTGTCAATACAGCAAATTCTGGCGTTATACTGACTGCCCTTAATCAAGCAACCTCAACGCGAGTCTCAACTCAGGATCAGCCTATGTCTCACCTCGAAGTCTCAATCAGCAATGGCATTGCCACACTTACCATGAACCGGCCCAAGGCCAGAAACGCTCTCAGCATGGAGATGCGCTCTGAGCTTTGCAGTGCGCTGCACGATGTGGAGATTGATACATCGGTCCGCTGTGTTGTTCTTAACGGCGAGGGAGATCATTTTATGGCTGGTGGTGATGTAAAGGGTATGGGTGAGACCATCAAGAAGCCAGCAGATGCAATTAAAAAGGAATTCATGCTACGTATCCACGACCTTCACCCGATCATGTTCGCCATGCGCAGAATGCCTAAACCCATTATTGCGAGTTGCCGAGGAGCGGCAGCAGGTGCTGGCGTGAGCATGGCGCTTGCCTGCGACCTCGTAATAGCCTCAGAGGACGCCTTCTTTACCCTGGCCTACTGCAAAATTGGCACAAGTCCTGACGGCTCCTCCTCCTTCCATCTTCCGCGCGCCGTAGGCATAAAGAAAGCAATGGAAATAGCGCTATTGGGTGATCGCTTCAGTGCACAGACGGCGAAGGACATCGGAATGATAAATTTCGTTGTTCCTGATGATCAATTGGATTCAGAAACACAGAAACTAGCTAGCAGGCTGGCCGCCGGCCCTACACATGTCTATGGCAATACCAAGGCGCTGTTCTATCGATCTCTTGAGAGCGAGTTTGAGTCACAGTTACAGGCTGAGGCGGCGTATTTTTCTGACTGCGCCTCACGAGCAGACTTCAAAGAGGGGGTAACCGCGTTTATCGAAAAACGCCGCCCTACATTTACAGGAGAATGAGGTTTACTGCTACTGAATACCAGAGGAAATCTGTAACGCTTCCAGATTTTCCTGGAGGCGGAACAGGCTTTCATTGATCTGCAGCCTGTGGGCATTCACAGACTCCATAGATTCTTCGATATACTCCAATCTGCCAACCAAACCCAGTACAGTGCTATCGCCGCTATTGAGCGACTGACGTATCGAGGAAAGATCACCGCGCATTACATCTAGCTCCTGAACTGAAGTGCTTAAGCCATTCACAGATTGCATTATTGCTGCGACATCTGTGTTCAGCGCGTTGATCTTCGTTTCTGCCACCATTGCTGCCTGATTGCTCGACGCGATCTGCTGACTGTTTGTAGCCGTAGTTTCATTCTGCCCTTCGTTCACCAAAGCGATTTTCGCGATATCAGACTGCAAATCCTCTACAGAGCCATTAATTACGCGTCGCGCGGCCCAAAGCTTGTCTATTTCCGAAAAATTGAAGTCCATTCTCTCAAACATATTGAACGCAGATTCTTCGGTAGATTCTCCGGCAAGAGCGAGACGCCTCTCTAAATCGGCAATGCGCAGATCGTCTTGCTCACTCTCGTAAAGATAGTCACCGTACATAAAGTAGGCACCATAGCCGGCGGCGACCATCGTAAAAACAATCAGTGTCAGCATGATACGCACTGGCCAAGTGCTGACTTTTACCTTTTCGGCGTAGTAGCCCGGGCGCACGATGTCCTGCCCCTGCGCACGCTTGTTACTCCGATGGGTATCCACATCGTCCCGATCTGGGACAATTGGAGGGATGCTACCTAGATCGTGGTTTTTTGTCATAGCCTAGCATTATCCTAGAAATCCTCGGCGCATTCCATCCCTACGATCACTCGATAGCTAAGTATTCAGGCCGATGATAGACTAATGACACTCTACCAACTGCGCGCCTCGCGTATCGGTGGGTATAGAATAATTAGATAAACGAACTCTGGAGCCTCACTATGGAATTAGAAAATCTACTATCGTATCTATTTCGCTGGATTCACGTCTTTGCTGGCGTGATCTGGATCGGCATTTTATATTACTTCAATTTTGTGCAGACTGAGTTCTTCAAGGAAACAGACGCTGCTACAAAATCTTCCGTTATCTCTAAACTCGTTCCGCGAGCTCTATGGTGGTTCCGATATGGCGCCCTCCTTACGTTCATATCCGGTTTAGCATTGGCAGGCTTCCTCGCCAGCGCGGTTAATTTCTACATCATGATTGGCATGCTAATGGGCACGCTAATGTTCCTCAATGTTTGGCTAATCATATGGCCAGCACAGAAAATCGTAATTGCCTCAACCGATGCCGTCATCGGCGGTGGCGAAGCTGACCCAGCAGCGGCAGGCGCACTGGCTAAAGCAGGCCTCGCTTCACGAACGAACACCCTCTTCTCTCTACCAATGTTGTTTTTCATGGGCGCATCGTCTCACTTAGGCGGAGCGGGACGACTACCCATATCGATGGAAGATGGGGTCAGTAGTCTGGCACAGATTATCTGTATTATTATTATCCTCGGCTTACAGTTCAATGCCATAAAGGGAAAACAGGGGCCAATGACAAGCATCGTTGGCGTAATACACTGCGGCATTGCGCTTGGCGCAGTTTTGCTACTTATCATGCAACTGCTTTAGAAAAAGACAGGGAGCACGTATCGCAAACTTTTTTAGTTTCGGTACGTGTAGCCCCTATTAATTAGCCCTCGAAAATCATCTCTGCCTCTTTCCCAGCTGCGTTTTCTGCTAGAATAATCCTCTCACCGCACGGCTAGACAATTCCGTTAATACTGAAAGTAATTCAGCGAATGGACTAGTGTTTGCCTTGCATTTGTAACCCGCAATGACATGAGAAAATTATGAATCTAGAATTACCTGAGCTTCCTTTTGCAAAAGAAGCGTTAGAACCACATATGTCTGCCAACACCTTAGATTTTCACCACGGCAAACATCACAACGCTTACGTAGTAAAAGGCAATGAATTACTGGCTGATGCGCAAATTCCTGCTGATAGCTTGGAAGAACTGGTAAAAGAAACTGCTAAAGCAGGCGGCCCCCTATTTAACAACGTAGGTCAGCACTACAACCACAGCTTCTTCTGGAATAGCCTTAGCGCTTCCGGTGGTGGCGCTCCAATTGGAGCTATCGCCACGAAGATAGACGAAGCCTTCGGGAACTACGACAACTTCAAAGCAGAATTCGTAGCGGGCGGAATGGGCCAATTCGGCAGCGGCTGGGTATGGCTAGTAAGCGATGGCGGCAAACTCAAAATAGCAAAGTCCGCCAACGCAGAAACCCCACTAACCGACGGCGCAACCCCGATCCTAGTCTGCGACGTATGGGAGCACGCCTACTATCTAGACTTCCAAAACCGCAGACCAGACTTCCTAGGCTCATTCCTAGACAACCTAGTAAACTGGGACTTCGCAAACGAGAACTTAGTTAACACTTAGTAACTATTAACAAGCGGACAAAGAAAAAGGCAATACCTTTCAGTATTGCCTTTTTTTATGATCGAAGTTCCGATCAACCAGTCTTCAAAATCGGTCTCTAGGGTGAGGATTGAACCTTCGTGGCAGGCGTGTTGTGGACCCGAAGCACAGTGTAGTAATTCTACATCAGCATCGGAAGCCCTAAGCCAACGCCGCTAGGGAGATTCAAGACCGCCCCAGAGGCCGATTTTTACATCATGCCTGGCATTCCACCCATACCACCCATATCAGGCATACCACCGCCCATGGGGGCACCACCTTCGGTTGGCTTTTCAGTAACCATGCACTCAGTAGTAATCATCAGTCCAGCAACAGAACCTGCCGCCTGAATCGCTGTACGAGTCACTTTCGCAGGATCAAGAATACCCATCGCGATCATGTCGCCGTATTCGCCAGTCGCTGCGTTAAAACCGTAGTTCCCCTTACCTGCCCTAACTTTGTCTAAGACAACTGAAGCTTCCTCACCAGCGTTAGATACGATCTGACGCAGAGGAGAAGTTGCCGCTTTTAACAACAAGCCAATACCAACATTTTGATCGTCATTATCGCCCTTAATGCCTTCTATTTTCTTCAAGGCACGAACCAGAGCAACACCGCCACCAGGTACAACACCTTCTTCTACTGCGGCGCGAGTTGAATGCAGCGCGTCTTCTACGCGAGCTTTCTTCTCTTTCATTTCCATTTCAGTGCTAGCACCAACCTTGATCACGGCAACACCGCCGGCAAGCTTAGCAACACGTTCCTGAAGCTTCTCACGGTCGTAGTCAGAAGAAGTTTCTTCGATCTGCGCACGAATCTGTGATACGCGACCCTTGATAGCCTTGCCGTTGCCAGAACCATCGATGATCGTTGAATTTTCTTTGCTGATCTGTACGCGCTTCGCAGAACCGAGATCATCGATAGTCGCACCTTCGAGACTCAGACCTACCTCTTCTGAAATCACAGTGCCGCCAGTCAATATCGCGATGTCTTCCAGCATAGATTTTCTGCGATCGCCAAAGCCAGGGGCCTTAACCGCTACAACCTTTACGATGCCACGCATATTATTCACCACCAAAGTCGCTAGCGCCTCGCCTTCAACATCTTCAGCTATAACTAGCAGAGGACGTCCAGACTTAGCAACGCCTTCGAGAAGACCTAGCATGTCACGAATATTAGAGATTTTCTTGTCTACCAGAAGAATCAATGGATTTTCTAGGTCGGCGCTCATACTTTCTTGATTGTTGATAAAGTAAGCCGACAAGTAACCACGATCGAACTGCATACCTTCAACAACGTCTAGTTCGTTCTCAAGACCAGATCCGTCCTCAACTGTAATGACGCCTTCCTTACCAACCTTATCCATCGCCTCGGCGATAATCTGACCAACCTGCTCGTCAGAGTTAGCAGAGATCGTGCCGACCTGCGCTATTGCCTTTGAATTTGTGCAGGGCTTAGCAAGCTTGCCAACTTCTGCAACAAGGGCAACAACTGCCTTATCGATACCACGCTTAAGATCCATCGGGTTCATGCCCGCTGCTACGGATTTCAGGCCTTCGTTCAAGATGCTTTGTGCGAGAACGGTAGCTGTTGTAGTTCCGTCTCCGGCAACGTCAGAAGTTTGTGATGCGACTTCCTTAACCATCTGTGCACCCATGTTTTCAAACTTGTCTTCAAGTTCAATTTCTTTCGCAACGGATACACCATCTTTAGTCACGGTAGGCGCACCAAAAGATTTGTCCAAAACAACATTGCGACCTTTAGGGCCTAAGGTTACTTTCACAGCATCTGCAAGGACATTTACGCCCTTCAGCAGTTTTTGGCGAGCTGCATCACCGAATATTACGTCTTTAGCCATTTTTAAAAATTCCTGTCTTGTCTAAATGATTGTTGGAGTCGAAAATCGAAGCTCTACTTCTTCTTTTTCGTCTTTTCGATAACGCCAAATATTTCGCTTTCATTCAAAATCAATAACTCTTCGTCACCAATTTTTACTGTGTTGCTGGAATACTTTCCAAAAACCACTGTATCACCAACGTTTAAGTCCACAGGCTGAGTATCGCCATTTTCCTGACGCTTGCCAGGACCAACAGCTACAACTTCACCTTGCGCGGGCTTTTCGGTTGCTGAACCCGGAAGCACTATGCCTCCTGCGCTGGTTGACTCTTCTTCCATGCGTCGAACAACAACGCGATCTTGTAAAGGCCGGATATTCATTATGTATCTCTCCCAAATCGAACGATTTGATTAACAGTACTGAAAACAATTACTTCTGCCCCGGTGGCAGAGGTAATCACCCTCAAATTACCAATCTGTAGCGTAGGCTGCTATTTCAGGCCTCCCACGCAAATTAGATGATGAACCCTAAATGGGGTTAGTCGCAGGAAATTCAATGCTTTTGAGCCATTTACCGAGGCTTTTTTCATGCTAGTAAAAGACAGCATTGTATCTATTTGTTTTTATTGATCTTTTTTCCCGGGATCATCGCTGAAATTTTGCTCATTTTCAGGCAGAAAGGCTGACTCTTCGTGGTAATCGCCCTCGTAGACATTCGCGCCGTCTTGGCGCTCTTGCCGGCCGCCTCTACTGCGCCATTGGCCGAAGCTAGCCCCGGCGGCGCCCCCTCCCATAGCCTTGACCATGCCCGATCTAACCACGGAACGCGCTATCGGCCTGCGTAGCGGGCCAGTTAGCAAGACAAAGCCAATCGTATCGGTGATAAATCCGGGCGTTAAGAGTAGCGCGCCTGCTGCCGCGAGAAGCATTCCTTCGACTATTTCCTGTGCTGGTATTTGCCCAGATTGTAGCTTCTGGTTCGCCCGGGTTAGTGTTGCGAACCCTTGCCGCTTCAGAATTTGCACCCCGATGACTGCGGTTGCTACCACCATCCCAAGCGTTGTCAGGGAACCGATGCGCTCGCTAACCTCAACTAGCAGCAACATCTCACCGAGGGGCACTGCGATAAAAAAAATGAAAAGAAAACGCACGGCTAACCTCGGTTAAATTTATAATGGCGCTACTTTAACACGATAGCGTATACGCCAACTATTGGTTATGGACGACTCACCACTTAACAACAAAGAGAAAATCTGGCAAATCGTCTACCAGATTCCCCAGGGACAAGTCTCTAGCTACGGGCAGGTTGCGAGATTGGCCGGCCTGCCCGGATATGCGAGATACGTAGGCCATGTACTGAAAAACCTTCCCGCCAGAACCAAACTGCCTTGGCACCGAGTAACGAACTCTAAGGGGAAACTCTCTTTCCCCACCGGCAGCCGGGAATATCAAGCACAAAAAAGCAGGCTAGAGGCTGAAGGCGTAGTGTTTGTAAACGGAAAGTTTTCGTTGAAGAAATTTGGCTGGAATCAGGAGATCGACTGAGCGGTTAACTCTGGCACATAGGATTTCATCAATTTCCCCACCCAAAGTAATAGGCAAAGCCCTGGAATTACCATCAGGCTGGTCAACACGAAGAAAAAGGCCCAATCACCATCCAGAAAATCGACCAATACTCCACTGCTTGCGGCTAATGTAGTCCTACCAAGATTTGATATAGAAACCATCAAAGCGTATTGCGTTCCCGTGTAGGTGCGACTAGTAAAATAGGACACAAAAGAAACGAAGGCCACAGTTGAAAAAGCAACGAAAAAATTATCGATCACTAAGGTTAGCATCAGTAAATTTATACTGGGCCCAACTACAGCAATCAGTGCATACAATAGGTTTGCAGCAGCCATGGCCACTCCAGCAACAAACAATCCCCTAATAACACCGAATCGAGTATTGACCGTCGCTGCCACAATCGAGAACGCTGCGGTCACCAATCCACCAAAGAATTTCTGATAGAAGCTAATCTGATCTGTAGTGAAGCCAACCTCAACATAAAAAATCAGAGACATGCGGCCCAACATAGCTTCGCCCAGTTTGAATACCAGTAAAAATATCAACACAGCGAAAGCCAAGCGAAATCCGCAGCGGTCAAAAAACTCCTTAAAGGGTCTTACGAAGTATTCTGCCATCCAGTTTGCGGCAGATTTTTTAGATTTGTTATCAGTCTCCGGAATCAGGTCAGCATCCTCAATTACTGGCTCCGGCACTGTAACTACGAATACAAAGATGAATAGGTAGATCAATATTAAGTAGCGATAAACAGTGGGCCAATCGAGCCCAATCGTTTCACCGCCTAGCGCCAATGCCAAAGCCCCACCGATAAATCCATAGCCAGCCCACCACCCGCTAGTAGCCATCGCAGCAGCGTAAGGCATCTTCGCGTCCATCTCCTCACGGGAAAAAATAGTAATACGATAAGCATCGACGGCGATGTCTAGTGTCGCACCGAACGCTGCGATAGCGACGGCAATGACCGTCACATACAGTAAATTCTCTCTAGGGTCTCCCAGGCTAATTGCAAACAGCAAAACCGCAATAGCCATCTGACACATCAGAATCCAGGAGCGCCGCTGACCAAACAGTCGATACAGAATCGGCAGCTTTATCCTGTCAACAAACGGAGCCCACATCCAATTGATGGCATAAACGGTCCCTACTGCTCCGATAAAGCCAATAGTGGAGCGGGAAAACCCGGTTTCCTGCAACCACAGCGTCAGAACAGAGCCGGTTAGTACGTAGGGAAAGCCGCTACAAAACCCAAACAGCAAAATCGTCAGGAAGCGCCTGTCTCTTAGCGCTCGAATTGAATCTGCGAATGAAAGTTGCTGTGACAAATGAAATCCCTAGATCGCCCTAAGGCGCAAGACAAAGCGAAGCAAGCGTGCCTAATCGCGAAAATTATCGTACTGCAAAGGAACGCCAAAACCACCATCTTTGAGCAAGGCCATTACCTGCTGAAGGTCGTCGCGCTTCTTGCCCGTTACTCGTAACTTCTCACCTTGGATCGCAGTTTGCACTTTGAGCTTAGCCTCTTTCACAGCCTTCACGATCTTGCGTGCTATGTCTGCCTCTATACCCTGATTCACAGCAACGATCATACTTGCCTTCTGACCCACCAATTGCACATCACCTTCTTTAAGGCTCTTAATATCAATACCGCGCTTTATCATTTTCGAGCGCAATATCTCCATCATTTGCTGAATCTGAAAATCTACCTCTGCACTAATATTTATATCTGAATCATTATTCAACTCGTACGAGGCATCTATTCCCTTGAAATCGAAACGCGTTCCCACCTCTCGATTGGACTGATCTAAGGCATTACTCAATTCATGCATATCAACTTCTGAAACTATATCGAACGAAGGCATCGCTAACTCAGCTCCTATCTACCGGCAGACAAAATCGACCTGCATTGTATTTGTTAAATGGCACCAGCCTAGAACCTTAGGCTCTGGCGAATAAGCAGTTTATCATTAATAGTGAATGCAACACATTAAATGATAAGATCGACCAAGCCGCGATAATGCTGAATTTTCGAAGCTAATTCACCAATACAGCACGCACATCCACTGAATTTTAGGAAACCACTTTTGACCGCTCAAAAGCAGATACTACTGCTGTCATCGCTAATAGTTTTCTCCGTGGCTAGCATCCTTTTCTCACTACTTAGTGGTAGCGTCGATATATCAGCAACTCAGTTGGCGAAAGGTATCTTCTCGACAGAACCCAGCCTCAACGCTCAGGTACTGCAAGAGATTCGCATACCCCGAACGCTGGCCGCTTTCGTTACCGGCGGCTTGCTAGCGCTTTCCGGGGCGATCATGCAAGTGCTGCTACGCAACCCTCTCGCCGACCCCTATATCTTAGGCATTTCTGGTGGCGCCGCAGTCGGAGCACTTTCCGCCATACTCGTTGGAGCGACAGGATTTTGGTTATCAAACGCCGCCTTCGTTGGCGCGCTGTCCTCCATCTTCTTAGTTTTTGGCATTGCCAATAAATTTGGCACCTGGTCTGTGACGAGATTGCTACTCACCGGCGTAGTAGTTTCTGCAGGCTGGGGTGCCGTAATCAATATTCTGCTCACCACGAGTTCCACCAACAATGTGCAAAGCATGTTGTTTTGGCTGATGGGGGACCTAAGCCAGAGTAGAGTCAATCCTGCGCATTACCTGTTATTGCTTGGAGGCCTTGTGGGCGGCATTTTCATAAGTCGCTCATTGAATGTACTGATAAGAGGTGAGTTACTGGCCGTGAGCTTGGGAGTCAATGTAAATTCACTGCGGCTCTTGTTATTTTTTTCCGCATCAGTGTTTACAGCAACTGCTGTAACGGTGGCGGGGTCTGTCGGATTTGTTGGCCTTATAATTCCGCACATACTGCGACTGCTGGGCGCACGAGACCATCGCATATTGATACCCTCCTGTATCTTGCTTGGGGGAAGTTTTCTCGTTCTGGCTGATAGCCTGGCGCGAACGCTCATCGCCCCACAGCAGCTTCCCGTTGGCGTGGTTACCGCCGTCATCGGCGTACCTGTCTTTATCCTGATTCTACGATCCACTATTCGGAAATAGCATGGCGAATCTGAAAATCCAATCTCTAAGCCTTCAGATTGAGCGCAAAATCCTTTGCCGCGATCTGAATGTTCAAATTAGGGAGAATGAACGCTGGGGATTGCTAGGGAAAAATGGAGCTGGTAAAACCACTTTATTGCATGCCCTAATAGGACAGCGGCGCGCAAATCAGGGCAGCATTCATTTAGATGGCGTCAGTGTTTATGATCTCAAGCAGAGGGAACTCGCGAGCAAGGTTGGCATACTTTTTCAGCAGGGAATCGAAGCACTGCCGGCAACAGTTTTCGAAACGGTAATTCTCGGGCGCCACCCGCACACTCAGTCTCTTCTGTGGGACGACCCGAAAGACATTCAAATCGCAGAAAATGCCTTAGCCGCCTTCGACTTAGATCAATTAAAAGAACGCGCAGTAGATACACTGTCTGGAGGTGAACTACAGCGACTAGCTCTCGCCATGTTACTAGCTCAGACTCCGCAGCTTTTCTTACTAGACGAACCCAGCAATCATTTGGATGTCGCTTTCCAGGTGAAACTACTGACAGTACTCACCAATAAAGTTGCCGACACCTCAGCCAGCATGATCATGGCTACTCACGACATCAATCTTGCGTTCAGGTTTTGCGAGAACATAATCTTATTGCTGGAGGATGGAGAGTCACTCGCCGGGAAAAGTGTCGATGTGCTTACCGAAGAGAACTTGAGCCAAGCCTACGGCTGCCATATCCGGACTGTTAACA
>Ga0209632_10000917_pt1 | contig 30491 bp, 29 predicted proteins | sample COG_10_FD_184754 | JGI IMG/M metagenome (GOLD analysis project Ga0209632, IMG submission 184754) | Pelagic Microbial community sample from North Sea - COGITO 998_met_10 (SPAdes) (version 2) | ecosystem: Environmental > Aquatic > Marine > Neritic zone/Coastal water | place: Helgoland, sampling... | reverse complement strand
CAAATGCTGAAGTTGTGATAGAAAGTACAAAAGATAGAGCAAGTAATAATTTACTTAATTTTTTCATTTTATCTCCTATTTAACGTTAACGTTTAGTTTTTATAAAGTGAAAGTAAAACAATATCGTTACGATGAGTCAACAGTCAATTATGGCTAATTTGCCTTTATTTTTTGAGTATATTTTGATTGTTTACTTTGGATCTAGAGCTCTACTATCTTTTGTATTCCATCCAACTTTAATATCATTACCTAATTTAATATCTAGATTAGAGGAACTATTTGGAATTTTTAAAATAAATTGATTGTTGCCTAATAAATCAATTCTTAATCTGGTATGGTCTCCATGATAAATAATTTCTTTAATTTTTCCTTTATGATTATTATCCATTTTATCTTTTGGATTAATTAAAGCTCTTTCGGGTCTTAATGAAACTGTTGTTTTGTCACCTTTAGCTTTAACAGAAATTGGGTTTGCTAAAATTTCATTACCATCATCTAATTTTACTTTACAGACATCTCCTGAAATATCACTAACTGTTCCTCCAAATGTATTATTTTCTCCAATAAATTCTGCTACAAAAGAATTAACCGGTTTTTCATATAACTCATCAGGGCTTGAAAGTTGCTGAACTTTACCATCATTGAATACAGCAATACGGCTTGACATTGTTAGAGCCTCTGTCTGATCGTGAGTTACATAAACTACTGTTACACCTATGCTTTCATGAATATGTTTAATCTCATACTGCATACTTTCTCTTAAATTTTTATCTAAGGCACCAAGTGGCTCATCCATCAATACAACTTTTGGGTCAAATACTAATGACCTTGCAACAGCTACCCTTTGTTGTTGTCCTCCTGATAACTGCATTGGCATTCTTGCTTCAAAACCATGAAGAGAAACCATTGATAATGCTTTATCAATTTTTTTATCTGCTTCATCTTTTGGAATTTTTCTTACTGTTAATGGAAACGCTAAGTTTTCATAAACAGTCATGTGAGGAAATAAAGCATAGTTTTGAAAAACCATTCCAATTCCTCTTTTATGAGGTGGAATATTTGAAATTGCATTTCCATCTAGATAAATTTCTCCATGTGTTGGAGTTTCAAATCCAGCCAACATCATTAAACATGTTGTTTTTCCAGAACCAGAGGGTCCTAACATTGTTACAAATTCGCCTTCAGCTATATCTAGTTGTAAGCCTTTAACAACTAAGATTTTTCCATCATAGCTTTTATCTACATTATCAAATTTAACAAATTCTTTATTTTTAGACATAATTTTTTTTTAGATTTAAAACATTTGTTGAGTTTTTTATCAAGTTTTTTTTATTTTAACTATTTGATGTGTAAATCTTTTGGGAAATTACAGAATAATTCGCACCCTTTGTCAGTTATTCGTATTGCTTCTGATGCCTCTACGCCCCATTCGCCAAATTGCATTACTGCTATCATATGAAAAGTTATATTTGGCTCTAGTATAGTCATATCACCTTTTGATATATTTAAAGTATGTTCACCCCAATCTGGTGGATAGCCAATTCCTATTGAATAACCAGTTCTGGATGTTTTCTCTATTCCATATTTATCCAATATATTCCAAAAGGCTTGCGCAACATCATCTGCTGTGTTTCCTGGTTTGGCAGCGTCTATGCCTGCTTGCAAAGCTTCATTAGTTTTTTTCATAGTATCAATCTTCTTCTGATCGGGTTTTCCAAGTAAAACTGTTCTTGCCATTGGACAATGATATCTTTGATAAACTCCAGACAGTTCAATTATAGTGGCTTCACCTGTTACAAATCTATCTTGAGTTGCTGTTAAATGTGAAGCAGAGGTACCTTTTCCAGTGGGTAGTAACGTTGCAATACTTGAATATTCTCCACCAAATTCAGGTGTTCCATAAAATAATGATTTTTGAATTTCACCAACAGCATCACACTGTCTTACACCTGGATTAATAACATCAATTGCTGTTTTCATTCCTTTTTGAGAAATTATTGCAGCTGATTTCATAAGTTCAATTTCTGCTGAGGACTTAACAACTCTTGCCCAATTAACTAATCTTTCTGAATCTTTTAATTTAGCATTTGGTAATCCTTGTTTAATTTTTTCATAACAATAAGCGGTAAAATAATGACTATCCATTTCAAGACCTAATGTAAGTTTATCCCATTTTTTTTCTTTAATAATTTCTACAAGATTATCATATGGATGTAGCGGCCATGTATGAATGTATTTTTCATCATACTCAATAATATTTTCATTTTTTAAATAAGTTTTTATGTAAGCACCACCCACATCTTGTTTTCTTACCCAACATAATGGTTCATCAGCATTTATATGCACTATGACACACTGCGCATAATAAAAAGACCAAGCATCATAACCAGTTAAATAATTCATATTTGCTGTGTCATGAGAAATTAATAGCTCAATACCTTTTTCTTGCATTGAATTTTGAACTTTTTTTAGTCTTTGTTTATATTCTTCTTTAGTAAATAGCATATCTAATTCTCTAAAAACAATTTTCCAAATCCTTGTTTAGAATTATTTTTTCCAATATTTTTTAATGTATCCCAAATCAATACTTGGTTACTACATAAAACAATTTTATTTAATTTTTTTTCTAATTTATCAATAATGGATAAAGCAGGTAAATTTGTACAAGAAAGAAAAACAGCCTCAGCATTTCCTAAGTCCATATTTAAAATAACCTCATATAAGTATTCTGGATCAATCTTTGCAATATCACCATCTATTGAAATATCAAAATATAAATTTGTGGTTACAATAAAATTTTCTTTTTTGAAATAATCAACCACATCATCATTTAATTTTTTTATGTAAGGTGTAAAAATAGCAACCTTACTAACTTTCATTTTTTTAAGGGCATTAATTGCTGCTGTGCTTGGTGTCGTAACTTGAGCTTCTGGTTTTGCTAATTTAATTTTTTTTTTTATTTCTTCATATCCAGCTGCAATTGTTCCAGAGGTACATCCGTACACTACACAATCTAATTTTTCATCTGGTAAAATATCATTTGTAACTTCAGTAACAGTATTAGACATTTTTACTAAATTTTGACTATTAAGGGGTGAGTAGCAATGGATACGATTAACAAAAAGGTCTATATTCATATCCTTTGTTATATTAATAAAATCCTTTTCAATCATAAAGTCGGTTGCTAAAGCAATTAATCCTATTTTAGAATTACTGTCTGACTTGTATTTTGGTTCTACTTTTAATGATGTTATCTTATTCATATAAGTGGAATAGCTTAATTTATATCTCTTGCTAGTAAAGTTAAATTTTTAATAAGAGTGTTTTTTGTTAGGAAATTTTTTATTTTTAACTTCTTTTTTAAATTTAATTACAGCGCTATTAATAGTTTTTTTTAAATTTGAGTATTTTTTAACAAATCTTGCATTAATTGAATTTAACCCAATTAAATCATCTGTAACAAGTACCTGGCCATCACAATGAGAAGAGGCACCAATTCCTATCGTTGGTATTTTCAAAGACTTGGTTATTTGTTTGGCTAATGATGACTCTATGCACTCAAGGACTATTGAGAATACCCCAGCTGATTCTAATAGTTTGGCATCTTTTAAAAGTGTACTTCTTTCTTTTATCTTTTGGCCTTTATGGATAAATTTTCCTTTTTGTGTTTGGGGTAAAAGTCCAAGGTGCCCTTGTACTGGGATTTTATTTCTTATCAAATGTTTTATTATTTCAATAATTTTACTACCCCCTTCTAATTTGACTGCATCACACTTTGTTTGTGAAATAATTTTTGTTGCATTTTTTAAGGCTTCTTTATTATTCCTGTAAGTTTTATACGGCATATCAATAACTAGTAAACTTTTCTTAACTCCCATTTTGACACTCTTTGAATGCTCAATCATCATATCTAATGTGACATTTCTAGTTGATTTAAAATTATACAAAACAGAACCCAAAGAATCTCCAACTAAAATAATATCACAATGATCATCTAGAATGGCTGCAATATTTTTTGAGTAAGCAGTTAAACAAATAATCTTCGATCTATTCTTTTTTTGGATTAATCTTTGAAACTTATTCATTTATTCCAACTCAATGGTGCTAGGGGGTTTTGATGTAATATCATATACAACTCTATTAATTCCATTGATATTATTTATTATTTTATTAGATATAGTTTGCATAAATTTTTTATCAAAACTATAGAAATCTGCTGTCATTCCATCCTCTGAGGTGATTGCTCTAAGCAGACAAATATGTTCATAAGTTCTATTATCTCCCATAACACCTACAGTCTTAACTGGAAGTAATGCAGCATATGCCTGCCAAATTTTGTGGTATAAATTTGATTTTCTCAATTGATTAATAAAATAGTAGTCAGCTTTTTTTAAAATCATAATTTTTTCATTAGTAATTTTTCCAGGCATTCTGATTGCTAATCCAGGACCAGGAAATGGGTGTCTTGAAATAATATCTTTAGATAAATTTAATTCTAGACCTAATTTTCTAACTTCATCTTTAAATAAAAATTTAAGCGGTTCTACTAATTCAAGCTTCATTTTTTTTGGGAGTCCTCCAACATTATGATGGGACTTGATTTTAGAGGTTTTGCTACCTGTAACGGATTTACTTTCGATTAAGTCTGGGTAGAGCGTTCCTTGCGCAAGAAATTTAACATTTTTGATTTTTTTTGCATAATTTTCAAATATTTTAATAAATAAATTTCCAATAATTTTTCTTTTTTTTTCAGGGTCTGAAACATTCCTTAATTTTTTGATGAATTCTCTTTCAGCTTTCACATAAATTAATTTTATTTTTAATTTTTTTCTAAAGGTTTTTACTACTTCTGCTTCTTCATTCATTCTAAGAAGACCATTATTAACAAATATGCATGTTAAATTTTTTCCTATAGCTTTGTTCAATAATTGTGCAACAACACTACTGTCTACACCCCCTGACAAACCACATATAACCTTACCTTTTCCTACTTGCTTTTTTATATCATCTATCAGTTTTAACTTCTGATCTTTTGGTGACCAATTTTTTTTTATTTTACATATTAGGAATAAAAAATTACTTAATAAAATTTTACCATTTTTGGTGTGAGTTACCTCAGGATGGAATTGAACTCCATAAAAATTTTTACTGTAATTTTCAATAATAGTAAGTTTTGAATTTTTACTTGAAGCAATTACTTTAAAATTTTTTGGCATCTTTGACACTTGATCGGCATGACTCATCCAGACATGATTTATATTTTTCTTGTTAAAAAAATTTTTTGTTAGTAGGCTATTGCTAACTTTTTTTACTTCAGATAAGCCAAATTCTCTATGATTTGATTTTTTAACTTTTCCACCCAATAACTTTGATAGGATTTGATGACCAAAACAAATTCCAAGAATTGGGATGTTTAATTGTAAAATTTTTATATCAAATGTAAATTTATTATTTTCATAAACATTTAGTGGTCCTCCTGAGAGAATGATTCCAGCTACATTTTGCTTTATAATGCTTAATCTACTAATTTTTTTATGACTAATAATTTCAGAAAAGACGCCTAACTCTCTAACTCTACGAGCTATAAGTTGTGTGAATTGTGAACCAAAATCAATAATTATGATTTTTTTTAAAGTTTTGTTAAGACTCATTTTTTGGTTCTAAATTTTTTAATGATTTTAATATAAATTGATTTTTTTTACATAGATCCTTACAAACTTTTACAAATTTTTCAGATAGTTCTTTAACTCTTAAATAGTTTGATTTTTTTAATTGTATTTCAATTAAAATATAAATTGCCTCTTCATTATTGGGATCTAATAAGAGTACTGCGTTAATATTTTTTTCTTCTTCTTTTTCATTTTTTTCTAATCTAAAAATTTTTGCTAGATATAAATATGATTTAGTGTCTTTTGGATCAAAAACAATACTTCTTTGGAATAAAAATTTTGAATCATCAAACTTTTTTTCATCAAATTTTTGTTGTCCTTGTTCAAAAAAATTCTCAGCCGAATATATTAAACTTGAACAGTTTAAAAATATAAAAATTACAAATAGTGTTTTAAATTTTTTTATCATTAGTATTTACTATCTTTCTTCACTTCATCAACGTTGTGAACCATGCTTTCATAAAATCCAGCTTTTGTAATTTTTACAAAGTTAGGTTTAACTTTTAAATTAAGTACTTTTTTTGCACCTAAATATCCCATTGATGATCTTAACCCACCAATTAATTTATAAATTATATCTCCTACATTTCCTTTAAATTTTACATATCCTTCAACTCCTTCAGGAACATATTTGGAATTATCTTTTTGTTTGGATTGAAAATATCTATCTGCTGATCCTTTATTCATTGCTCCCACAGACCCCATACCTCTAAAAATTTTATATATTTTTCCATTTTTTTTAATCAATTTTCCTGGTGTTTCTTTTGCACCAGCAAATAATGACCCTATCATTACGGCATCAGCTCCTGCTGCTAATGCTTTAGCAATATCTCCTGAATATTTTATTCCGCCATCTGAAATAATTTTAGTTTTATTATTTTTAACTCCTTTTTTTACTTCGAAAATAGCACTTAATTGTGGAACACCAATTCCTGCTATTAATCGTGTTGTGCAAATAGATCCTGGTCCAATTCCTACTTTAATTACATCTACTCCAAGTTTAATTAAGAATTTGGCTGCCTCTGCCGTTGCTATATTTCCAGCACATAGAGTGGTTTTTCTTGCTTTTTTCTTTTTTATAACTTTAATAATATCAGATACTTTTTTACTATGACCATGAGCAGTATCAACTACTATTAAGTCAACTTTTTCTTTTAATATTGCTTCTGCTCTTTTAAGTTCTAAAGGTCCAGCTCCAACTGCTGCACCAACTAATAATTTTTGTTTTTTTACTTTTTTAATTTCTTCAATTTGTTTTTTTATATTAAGGTTTCTGTGTATAACTCCTATTCCGCCAGCTTTTGCAATTGCTATTGCCATTTTGCTCTCAGTCACAGTGTCCATTGCTGATGTTAACAATGGAATTTTTAATGATAAATGATCAGATAATTTTGTGTTCGTATCTACTTCAGAAGGAAGAACTTCCGAGTATTTAGGAGTCATAGTAACATCATCAAAGGTAAGAGCTTCTTTTATAGGATCCATAATCATTTATATATGATTCACTTGAAAATAAAAGTACCTATCTCAATTTTTTACAAATAATAAAACTTTCCCTTGATTCTTTTCTACTAGATTTTGGTTTAAAAACCTTCACTTCACTAAAAATTGTCTTTGCTTCAGCTACTATTTCATTAAAAGAAGTTCCTAAAAATACTTTTGCGACAAATCTACCTTCTTTAACCAAAACTTCTTTTGAAAATAGCATAGCTTCTTTACATAATTCGCCTGTGTAAATTGCATCAATATCTTTTATGCCTGTCGTATTAACTGCCATATCAGAAAGAACCACATCAACTTTTGATCTAAATGATCCTTTTATTTCGTCCTGATATTCTTTTTTAGTAAAATCTCCCATGATTTGACTTGTGTTCTCAATTTTTTCCATTTTTTTTAAATCTATAGAAACTAATCGTCCATTTTTTACTATACGTGAAGTATATTGTGACCAACTACCTGGAGCTGCTCCCAAATCTATTACTGATATTCCATTTTTAAAAATTTTAAACTTCTCATTAATTTCAATTAATTTGTATGCCGATCTAGCTCTATATCCATCAATTTGAGATTTTCTAACATAAATATCTCTTCGCTGTTTATTAATCCAATTTTTTGAAATTCTATTTTTTTTCAACTATTGACCAAATCTTAAACTTATAAGCTTAGATTCATTTTTGAGATTTTTTATTTCAATTTTTATTTCTTTATTTAATCTCATATCATTATTACCTTGCCAAATTCCTGCAGCCAAATGCATTATTCCTATCTTATAATTTGGTAAATATGGTTCTACAAATTTTTTGTGATCTTCGTCAAACTTAGGTAGTAGATTGCTTGCAATCCAATTGCAGTTTAATGGCAAAAACTCAGTCTCTAGACCATCAATGTATATCGACATATTAATAGCTAAACCCTCAGACCCAAAAATATTTCCTGATTTTAATGTTATTTCTAGATTTTTTTGCCATGATTTCCAACCAGGTGAATTTTTTTCTAATGAAAAAACTCCAATATTAACATGTGGAGCAAATGCAAGCTTTCTCGCTTTATCTAAACCAATCTTAGATTTAATAGCATGTTTAAAATTTTGAGATTTAATTATTGCAATTTTTCCAAAGAGCCACTTTACCTTTGAAATTATTTTATAACCTGGACCAAGTGTTTGAGTAATTCCAAGTTTTCCATTTTCACAGGCTTTAAAATAAAGTTCAACTGCATTCCAATCATTGACCCAAGCATCACAATCTATCCATAAATATTTTTCATAATTAGGAAAATATTTTGGTAAAAATGCTCTTGAAACTTGACTCTTTAGCCATTCTTTTCCTAGTACTTTAAATGCTGGAACATCAATGTCCCATTCTGCTGACTTAATTTCTTCTACTTTTTCTGATAATATCGATCGCTGATTTTCTGTTAGTCCTGCATCTAATATACAAATTGCAACTTCTTTACTTTTTTCAAATCTGATTACGGAGTCAATTAATTCATTTAACAGCTCAAAGTAATTTGAATCTGCCATAGAAACTATTACATTTTTTTTCATTTATAAAATATCTTCTAACTCTTCAGTCTCATTTTTTTCGGTAATAACATTTTTTTTCTTTTTTATTTTTTTAAAATGAAAATAGCTTATTGGAATTAAACATAAATATGCAAATGTACTTAATGCAAGAACCTTAAAAGTATAAATCAGCAAGGAACCAAAAAATAAAACTATTCCAAATAACAAAAATTTTGTCATGCTTCTTGGTATAACTATTTTTTTGAAAGAATAAGTTGGAATTGTACTTATCAATAATACCGAAACTACAATAAAGAATGCTGGAACTATTATCTCGTAATTAATCTTAAAAAAAATTTCACCAAATCCACTAAAGCTTAATATTAGCGGCATTAATACAACAATTCCACCTGCAGGTGCTGGCACACCTTCAAAGAAATTATCTTTCCAAGATGGCTCTTCATTAGAATTAATATTAAATCTTGCAAGCCTTAATGCAACACAGACTACATATATTAAACAAACAAACCATCCCAACTTATCCAGATACTGAAGATTCCAAAAATACATTATAAATGCTGGTGCTACACCAAAACTAATTACATCACCTAGTGAGTCCAATTCCTTACCCATTTCAGATGTTGCTTTAATCAACCTTGCTATTCTTCCATCCAAAGCATCCATTAAGCTTGCAAACAGTATCGCTACGACCGCAAGTGCAAATTTTCCATCCAATGCAAATTTAATTGAGCTCAATCCAATGCAAACTCCTATTAAAGTAATCGCATTAGGCAAAATCATTCTTGCTTTTTTATCTGATACAATTCTAAAATTATTTTTTGGTTTTTCCATAAACTATCTTTTAGCTAGTAAGGTTTCACCTGCTATTGTTTTTTGACCAATTTTTACTAATGGTTTATAGTTTTCAAAATATACGTCTGCTCTACTTCCAAATCTTATCATTCCAATTCTTTCACCTTGTTGTAAATCTTGATCCTTGGATGACTCACAAACTATTCTTCTAGCAATAAGTCCCGCTATTTGAACTACAATAACATCTTCTCCTTGTCTGTTTACAATTTTATAATAATTTCTTTCATTATCTTCACTGGCTTTATCAAGTGATGCATTTAGAAATTTTCCAGGTTTGTAAAATATTTCAGAAATTTTTCCATCACATGGTGTTCTATTTACGTGGCAGTCAAAGACATTCATAAATATACTTATTTTAGTAAATTTTTTATCTTGAAGTCCAAGTTCTTTAGGTCCTTCTATTTCATTGATCATTAAGACTTCACCATCTGCTGGGCTAGTCAAATAGTTTTCATCATTTATTGAAATTCTTTCAGGGTCCCTAAAAAAATAATACACCCAAATAGACAAAACTAATCCTAAGAGACCCATAAATGAGCTTAGTAAATATAAAAGGATAGTTATAAAAATTGAAATAGCTAAAAATTTATAACCTTCTGAATGAATTTTTGGGAATATTTTATCTAGCATAAGCTTATATTTGATAATTTTTTTATTAATATGTATATAATCGAACAAAATACAATTATTAAGATATAATAATCAAATATGGCTAAAATAAACGTTAAAAACCCCATTGTTGAACTTGATGGTGATGAAATGACAAGAATAATATGGGAGTTTATCAAAACGAAGTTAATCCTTCCTTATGTTGATTTAGGCATTGAATATTATGATCTTGGCATGAAAAGTAGGGATAACACTAACGACCAGATAACTATTGACTCAGCTTCTGCAATAAAAAAAATTGGTGTAGGAATTAAATGTGCAACAATAACTCCTGATGAATCAAGAGTAGAAGAATTTGAGCTAAAAAAAATGTGGAGATCACCAAATGGAACAATAAGAAACATTATTGGTGGAACTGTTTTTAGAGAACCAATCGTATGTAAAAATATACCAAAATTAGTTCCTTCTTGGACCGAACCAGTAATTATCGGTAGGCATGCTTTTGGTGATCAATATAGAGCAACAGATTTTAAAGTCCCAGGAAAAGGAAAACTAGAAGTTAAATGGACAGCTGAAGACGGTAATGAAGAAATAAAATATGAAGTATTTAATTTTCCAGGTCCAGGCATTGCTCTTTCAATGTATAATCTAGATAAATCTATAGAAGATTTTGCAAGATCTTGTTTTGGTTATGGTTTAATTAAAGAATGGCCTGTGTATTTATCAACAAAAAATACAATTTTGAAACAATATGATGGTCGCTTCAAAGATATTTTTCAAGAAATTTTCGAAAATGAATTCGAAACTGAATTTAAAAAAAAAAATCTTACTTATGAGCATAGATTAATTGATGACATGGTTGCGTGTGCAATGAAGTGGAGTGGAAAATATATTTGGGCATGTAAAAATTATGATGGAGATGTTCAGTCTGATACCATGGCACAAGGGTATGGTTCGCTAGGATTGATGACAAGTGTTCTATTAACGCCAGATGGGAAAACAATGGAAGCTGAAGCGGCTCATGGAACTGTTACGAGACATTATAGAATGCACCAACAAGGAAAAGAAACATCTACTAATCCTATAGCCTCTATATTTGCATGGACTAGGGGATTGGCTCATAGAGGTAAATTAGATAATAATATAAATTTAATTAAATTTTCAAAAACTTTAGAGTCTGTTTGTATCAGTTCTGTAGAAAATGGTTCAATGACAAAAGATTTAGCTGTATTAGTGGGTCCCTCAAGTAAATACCTTACTACTACTCAATTCTTAGATGTACTGGACGGTCAGCTTAAAAAGAAATTAATTAATTAATTTTTTAATATTTTCAAAAGATTCTTCAATTTTATCTGGCAAAGTTCCACCAGCTTGAGCAAAGTCGACTCTCCCTCCACCCCCTTTTCCGCCAATAATTACTGATCCTATTTTAACAATATTGACAGCATCAAATTTATTTTCTAAACTCTTGGTAACACCAACTGCCAGACCTACTTTGTCGCCATTAATAGCATAAACAATTACAATACCCTCTTTTAAGTCTTTTTTTCCTTCATCTATTAATTTTCTAAGATCTTTAAATGGAAGTTCAAAAACTTTTTGAAATCTAACTTTAATATTGCTGATATTCTCATCTTTTACAATGTTTTTTGATTTATCTTTTAAAATTGATCCAACTGAAAGTTTTTCATATTGCCTACTTAAATTTTTTATTGATAGTGCTTGGTCTTTATCATTTTTATTAATTTTTCCACCTAACTTAATAATTTTATTTGTTAAATCTTTAATTATTTCATCATTTTTTTGACTAGATAAATTTGAAAGTTTTTCTCTATTTTGCAAATAATCTATAAGCTGACTGTCTCTTAAGGCTTCTACTCTTCTAACACCTGCGGCAATCGACGATTGGCTGATAATTTTAAACTTTCCAATATCCCCAGTATTTTTTACATGTGTACCTCCACATAATTCTGTAGAAAAATATTGATCTTTTTCATCCCCCATTGATAAAACTCTGACTTCATCACCATATTTTTCACCAAATAAGGCTAAAGCCCCATTATCAACAGCTTCTTTAGGTGTCATTACTCTAGTTTTAACTTCAGATTTACTTTTTATCATCGAATTTATATGTGCTTCTATTTTGATAATTTCTTCTGTTGATATTGGTTTCATATGACTAAAATCAAATCTTAATCTTTCAGAATCTACTAATGATCCTTTTTGAGTAACATGTTTTCCCAAAACTCTTCTTAATGACTCATGTAATAAATGTGTAGCAGAATGATAAGCTCTGATATTTTTTCTTCTTTCTTCGTCAATCTTTAATTCTATACTATCGTTTATTTTAACTGTTCCTTTTTTGACTTTTCCATAATGAACATATAAATCACCTAATTTTTTTTGAACATCTAACACTTCAAATTGAAAATTGTCATTAGAAATTATACCTGTATCACCAACCTGACCACCCGACTCTCCATAAAAAGGGGTTTGATTAGTAATGATTACTCCCTCATCATCTTTATTTAATTTTTTTACTTCTTTGTTATCTTTTAGCAATAACGTGACAACACCTTCTGCTTTATCTGAAGTGTAGCCTAAAAAATCTGTTGCTCCTAAACGATCTTTAATTCCAAACCAAATTTCTTCTACAGAACTATCTCCAGAACCTTTCCAATTTTTTTTAGCTAATTCTTTGCTTTCTTTCATTAAAAAATGAAATTTTTTATTATCAATTTTTAATGATTTATTTTTTAAAATATCTTGAGTTAAATCTAAAGGGAAGCCATAAGTGTCATAGAGTTTAAAAGCTATCTCTCCTGGTAAAACTTTATCAATTTTTAAAATTTCATCATCTAAAATTTTAATTCCTCTATCCAGTAGTGTCAAAAATTTTTCTTCTTCCATTCTTAGTGTTTCTTTGATTAAAGATTGACCTCTATATAATTCTGGATAACTGTTAGACATTTCCTCCAATAAGGTTTGAAAAATATTATAAAAAATAGGTTTCTTAGATCCTAATAAATGTGAATGTCTCATTCCTCTTCGCATAATTCTTCTAAGGACATAGCCTCTACCTTCATTCGAAGGCAAAACACCTTCAGCTATTAAAAATGAGCTCGCTCGTAGATGGTCAGCTATAACTCTAAAGCTCGATAAATTTGATGAGTCAACTTTTTTATTTACAGCATTTGAAGTTGATTGAATTAGTTTTTTAAAATGATCAGTTTCATAGTTATCATGTGTGCCTTGTAAAAGTGCAGCTACTCTCTCTAAACCCATCCCAGTATCTACAGAAGGTTTTGGTAGATCTATTCTTTTTTCTTTTGAAATTTGTTCATATTGCATAAAGACCAAATTCCAAATTTCTATAAATCTATCACCGTCTTCATCTTTAGTTCCTGGTAGACCACCCTTTAAATGATCGCCATGGTCGTAGAATATTTCTGAACATGGGCCACAAGGACCCGTTTCACCCATTGACCAAAAATTATCAGAAGTAGCTATTCTTATAATTCTATCATCTTTTAGCCCAGCTATTTTCTTCCAAAAATTAAAAGCGGCATCATCTTCATGAAAAACTGTTACATATAAACGATTTTTATCTACCCCAAAATCTTTAGTAATTAAATCCCAAGCATAACTTATGGCTTGTTCTTTAAAATAATCTCCAAAAGAAAAATTACCCAACATTTCAAAGAATGTGTGATGTCTGGGGGTATATCCAACATTTTCTAAATCATTATGTTTTCCACCAGCTCTTACACATTTTTGAGATGTTGTAGCCTTATTATAATTTCTTTTTTCTAGCCCTGTAAATACATTCTTAAATTGTACCATTCCAGAATTAGCAAACATTAATGTTGGATCATTATTTGGAACCAGATTACTTGAGTCAATTATTTTATGATCATTTTTTTCAAAATACTTTAAGAATGTATTTCTTATTTCATTTAAAGTTTTGTCTGCCATATATTTAAAATACAGCTTTTTTATTTGATGTCTAGATAACAGTAAGGGGAAAAAGGCGCTTAAATTAAGCGCCTTTTAATAATTAAAGATGACTTTAACTAATTTTTTTAGGTGGAACTATTGCTTCCTTTTTTTCTACTTTTGGTTCTTCAACTTGATCTTTTGCTGCCTTTTCTGGATCAAGTGGATTTCCTTCAATTTTTTTAGCTATTACTCCAGCTTTTTCTCTTATTGCCATCTCAATTTCTGCAGCAATTTTTGGATTTTGCTCTAGGTATATTTTAGCATTTTCTCTTCCTTGGCCAATCTTTTCTCCTTTGTAAGCATACCAAGCTCCAGATTTCTCAACGATTTCTGCTTTAGCTCCTAAGTCAACTAACTCGCCTACCTTGCTAATTCCTTTTCCATACATTAAATCAAATTCAACTACTTTAAATGGTGGTGCTACTTTATTTTTAACTACTTTTACTCTTGTTGAGTTACCAATAATTTCATCACCATTTTTAATTGCACCTATTCGCCTGATATCCATTCTTACAGATGAATAAAACTTAAGTGCATTTCCACCTGAAGTAGTCTCTGGACTTCCAAACATAACTCCAATTTTCATTCTAATTTGATTAATAAAAATCATCATAGTATTTGTACTGGAGATTGATCCTGTTAACTTTCTTAAAGCTTGACTCATTAATCTTGATTGAAGTCCTACGTGATGGTCTCCCATTTCTCCTTCAATTTCTGCTCTAGGAGTTAATGCTGCAACTGAATCAACAACTATTACAGAAATAGATCCTGACTTAATTAATGTATCAGCAATTTCTAATGCTTGCTCACCTGTATCAGGTTGTGAAATTAATAATTCCTCAGTATTTACACCAAGCTTTTTTGCATAAACTGGATCTAAAGCATGTTCTGCATCTATAAATGCACATATACCACCTGTTTTTTGAGCTTCAGCTAATACTTGTAGAGCTAGGGTTGTTTTTCCAGATGATTCTGGACCATATACTTCAACAACTCTTCCTTTTGGTAATCCACCTATTCCAAGAGCCAAATCTAGACTTAAAGATCCTGTTGACACAGATTCTATATCCATTGCTCTACGTTCTCCAAGCTTCATTACTGAGCCTTTTCCAAAATTATCTGTGATTTGGCTAATTGCCGCTTCTAAAGCTTTATTTTTTTCTTTGCCGTCTGCTTCTTGTTGTTTTGCAGATTTAACTACTTTTAAGTTGTTTTTAGTCATTTTTTGCCCTTTTTGTTTGAATAATTAGTGTTCGAATCATCCGTTAAATGTACACATTTTGTTCTTATTTTCAATAACTATAATTTTTAGTAAAAAAAAGGGCGTTATTATTGAAGTTTTAGGTAATCGTTTTTTAAAAGCCCAACTGATTGAAGTAAATTAAATTGAGATAAAAAGTAATTTCTCTCAGAATCTGCAAGGCTTATTTTAGAATCAAGTAAAATGGAATTAGATAGCATAACATCCAATGTTGATCTGCCTAATCCAGATTCATATTCTTCAGTAATTCCTTCATTCGCAATTTCTGCTGCTTGGACCTGTAGTTTAACTGATTTTAATAAACTTCTTGATGATTGTAAGTTAGACCAAGCGCTTGCAACATTTGTGTCGTTAGATTTAATTGCATTATCAAGTAAAAGTTTTTTTATATTTTTTTTATTTTTACTTTTATTTAACAAGGCTATATTTTTTCCACCTTTAAAAAGAGGCCAAGAAATAGTTGCTGTGATAGTATTCTTGTCTTGTTCGTCTAAGCTTGAGCTTAAATCATCGGTCTTTGATGATTTCAATGATAGTGTTGCAGATGGAGAAAGATCCGCGGCTGCTATTTTAATATCTTTATCTGATTGTTCATACTCCAATTTAGCAATAATTAAGTCAGGATTATTTTTTTTAGATATTCTAATAGCTTCATCTAAATTTTTAGGAATCTGAAATTTAACATCCGAATCTTTATTTAGATCATCAACATTTGTAATAGGACCAATTACTTTCTCATAATTCAATTTTGCAGTAATCTCATCATTGCTAGCTTGTATATATTTTGCTTGAGCTCCAGCAAGAGATGACTCAGATTGTGCTAAATCAGATAATGTAATCTGACCTCTTTCTAGTCTCGCTCTTGCAGTTTCAACTGTACGTTCATATAAATTTACATTTTTTTTATTAATATTAAGTTTTTCTATTGTAGACACTAATCTCGTATAAGCTTCTATTGCGCTATATATCGTTTCCTGTTCACTCTTTAAAAGTTTGGCATCAGCCAAATTTAAACCAATCTTATTTTTTTTAAAATCAGCTACTCCTGCAAAGCCTTGAAATAATTTTTGTTCAATAGCAATTGATTGGGTCTTGGGGTTGAGGTTTGTTGAAGAAACATTTGCCCCTGATCTATTAGTAAGTTTTTCAGTACTTTCTGCACTTCTTGAAGTTGATAGCGTTAATGATGGTAAAAATTCACTTTTTGAAATGTTTAAATTTTCTTTAGAAACTTTGATATTTTCTCTTGCAGCATTTAATTCAGGATTATTTTTATATGCCTGTAATAATGCCTGGGAAAGAGTTACAGCAATTGCTTGCTGATTTAATAAGAGAGTAAGTGATAATATTAAAAATATTTTTTTCATTTTACCTTAAATTTTATATTTTGAATTTGATGCTTATTATTTAAATTCATAATTATAGATGAACTTTTTATAGCATCTTTAAACATTTGTTGAGTAATTCTTTGATAGGTTTGCATAAAATTTATTACATCTCCTCTACTCATAATTTTCAAGTTCTTCTTGTTTTTTGTTTGCACCCAAAGTTTTCTCTCTTGTTTTAATCTCCAATTTCTTAATATATTAAAATTTTTGGCCTTCAAATAAAGCAATCCATCTAGCTGTTTAAACAATATCTTATATCTTGTTTTCAATTCATTATTAACGTGAGATCTCCATTTAATACCTTGATCATAAACCCTCTCAAGTGAATTAATGGGTTTCTTAAGCTGATTATTCGTTTGAGCTCTCGCTCCAACACACCAACCTTCAAAAATTACCACGTCTGGTTTAGATTTAAGTTTATACCATAGGCTTTTTTTACAACGATCGTCTATTGCTTTATTAAACCTCGGAACTTCGAGATTTTTAAAGCTCTTTGACTTAACTTTTTTAAAAAATTTTAACATTAAATCCACATCATGAGTTCCTGGAACTCCTCTTGTCATTAATAAAGGGTGCTTATTTTTAGATAATAATTTTCTATTTTTTCTAGTCTTGTAAAAATCATCAATTGAAACTTTAAAAACTTTCAATTTAAAATACTTTTGTAAAATTAAAGTTAAAATTGAAGAAATAGTTGTTTTACCTGAGCCCTGCCCTCCTGCCAAACCAATCATCAAAGGTTTTTTTTTGTTGGCTCTCTTTGATATCCAAAAACTTACTGGGATTAAAAAAGATTTAATCATGTCATCTTTATTTCTAAATTTATCTCTCTTTGTTTCTTGAGAAGAAATAAATTTAAGACAATCTTTTTTTACTTTAATAAAACAATCGTTAATTTGTTGCATAAAAAATTATTTTTTATCAAGAGGATGATTTTGACCATCATTTACGGCAATATCTTTTAAATCAAAAGTATTTACTTCATCAATGCACCCTACATTAAATCCTGTCATAGCTAAATTAGCTCTTGGGTTATGATGTGTATAAATTCCACAATTAGAACAAAAATAGTGTTTGGCAACTTTAGAATGAAACTGATAAAGTTTTAATTTATCTTCACCTTTAACTATTTTAAAATCTTCATTCTTAACCATCGACATAACCGCATTTTTTCTTTTACAAATTGAACAATTACATTGTAATACTTTTTGTAAATTTCCATCTAAATTTATTTCTGCTTCTACTTCTCCACAATGGCATGTTAATTTTTTCATTTGTATTTTTCCTATAGGTTTATATCAATTTTAAACATAGCCTCATTCCTTCTAAGCATAGGTAGTGTAAAAGGTTTATCATATGTTGCTTTAATAGGTGAGCTTAAAATTAATATATCATTTTTTTTTAATTCACTTTTTAAAATATCTTTATGTTTAATAAAATTTTTATCAGAAGCCCTTCCTGAGTACTTTATAACTGCATAGTAACCACCTTTTATATTTAATATCTTAATATCCGAGTTGAATGGACTTGGTATGTTGTCTTTATTAAATTTTGAAGGTAAGTAAAATTGCATAGTCATACTGCCTTTTTTTTCTATTTGAGTAACTGGTGTTGTCATGCTGATTTCTTCTTTATTCTCATTATTGCCAGAAATATAATTAAATAATTTCCTAAAACTGCTACCTTGATTGGAAGTTATTATTTCAACAGCTAAACGATCAGAATACTTTCTAATCTCATAAACTTTATTTTGTTTCACCACTTCATAATTTGCTTCTTCGTAAGCCATAACTTTAATGGCTATAATTAAACTCAGAACTATGGTTGAGAAAATTTTTATCATTTTAATATGAGGTTTAAACTATCTCTGGTTGAAGTTATCCACAAGGGCACAAAATGTAGTTTAGATGTTCACCTTTTGATTCACTTTTGATTCAGTTACAGACTCAAAATACAACTTCTTGCGTGTATTGTATAACTGGTCTATAAATAAGAACAAAACAAGAACATGAAACTAACTATTCCTTTTTACCTAAATAAAGCAGGTGCTGGCTTTCCTTCTCCTGCAACAGACTACATTGAAGAAGATGTAGATCTTAATGTTCACTTAATCAAAAATGTTCCAGCCACTTTCATCATTAGAGTTCAAGGAAAATCCATGACTGATGTTGGTATTTATGATGGTGACTTATTAGTTATTGATAGAAGTTTAAAACCTAAAAATTTTTCAACAGTAGTTGCAAATGTCCATGATGAATTAGTTGTTAAAAGTTTTGTTAGATCTAAAGAAGGTCAGTTTTTAACATCAGGTTCAAAAAATATTGAAGATAAAATAATTATTGGTGATGAATCTGAAGTATTCATTTGGGGAGTTGTGACTTATGTCATCCATTCAACTTACTAAAAAAATAGCATTAGTAGATTGCAATTCGTTTTATGTTTCTTGTGAAAGGTTATTTAATCCTAAAATTAGAAATAAACCTGTAGTTGTTTTATCTAACAATGATGGCTGTATAATTTCAAGATCAACTGAAGCAAAAGCACTTGGTATTAAGATGGGAGAGCCTTATTTTAAGGCTAAGGATATAATACTTAAAAATAAAGTTTACGTATTTTCTTCAAACTATTCTTTATATGGAGATCTATCTAGAAGGGTAATGAGAACTTTAAAAAGATTTAATCCAGTATTAGAAATATATTCTATTGATGAAGCTTTTTTAGATTTAAGTAATTATCCTGACGATGAAGTAGAAGATGTTGGGAAAGAAATTAGAAGCATTGTATTACAATGGACAGGAATACCTACAAGCATTGGTATTGCAAAAACAAAAACCCTAAGTAAGATTGCAAATCATATAGCAAAGAAAAAACAATCTGGTGTAACAAACTTGATAGGTATTGATAATATTGATCCACTATTGGAAAAAATAGACATCAATGATGTATGGGGAGTTGGTAAGCAAATGACAAAATTTTACCAAAAAAATGGGATTTACAATGCTAAACAGTTAAAGAATATGTCAAATACTTGGATTAAAAAAAACTCTAATGTTTTAAGCTCTAGGACTGCATTAGAGCTTAGGGGTATTCCTTGTATCCCATTAGAAACTAAAACTTCAAAAAGAAAAAGTTGTGTTGTATCAAGATCATTTGGTACTAGAGTTGAAAAATTTCAGGAACTACAAGAAGCAGTTGCAAGTTACTGTTTAAATGCCTCAGAAAAAATTAGATCCGAATCTTTAATTGCAAAATCAATTACTGTGTCTGTTAGAACAAGTCCTTTTCAAAATAGAGGAATATATTATTCAAATGCCAAAACCATAGATTTTCCAATAGCTACAAACAATAGTATTGAAATAGTTAAAACTGCTTTAGTTGCATTGAAAGAAATTTTTATTAATGGATATAGATATCAAAAAGCAGGAATAACATTAACTGGCCTGGTTGGTTCAGATGGTAGTAAAAACTTATTCTCATCAGAAAAAGACGAAAAGATTAAAGGCTTAATGAGATCTATTGATAATACAAATTACAGATATGGTAGATCAACACTAAGTTTAGCTAGTGCTGGGGTCAATAAAAGATGGAATATGAGGAGAGATCATTCTTCAAAGATAGATACTGCTGATTTTTATTCTCTACCAACGATTAGCGTTGATTAAGCTTTGAAAAGTTTGCCTGAAAGATCTTGAAGTTTTTCTCCCCAAAATACATGTTTTTCAATATCCTTAAAATCTAAACCAAATACTGTGGACATTGCTGATGCATAGACAGATCTTGCATCAATTGTAGCGTTAAGATCTCTACCTTGATACAGTTCTTTCTTCTTTAAACCTGGCCAATCAGTATGAACTTGGCTTTTTTTTAATAAACCACCTGCCATAAATATTGCAGATCCATAACCGTGCTCAGTTCCATTTCCTCCGTTTTGCTTAACTGTTCTGCCGAACTCAGTGACTGTTAAGATAATTGTCTGGTTATAGGCATCTTTAAGATTGGTTTTTAGATTTTTTATAATTTCATCCATTTCAACTAGACATTTTGTATGAGTACCATCTATTCCCCCTTGAGCGGCATGAGTATCAAAACCATTAACTTCAAACACAGCAACTCTTGGACCATTAGCCTTTCTTAAATAAACAGCAGCTTGTTTTGCAAGATTATTATTTTTTCTTTTATCATAACCTCCATAACCACTCATCATTTGTTCATCTTTTCTTTTTTTAATGAAATCTATCATTTCTAACAGTTCATCTTCTGAGCTTTCTGCATAAACTGATCTTAAAAGATCAAGAGTGTCTTTTTGTGGGAGCTTTCCATCAGCAGGGAAATAATTATTATTTTTTGGAATACCTCTAAGCAATAATGGCATTGGTAATGATAGTGCTAATCCATCACCTTGTAGTTTTGCTAACTTCATTGCTCTTCCAACCCACCCTGTTTTTTCTTGATAAGCAACTCTTCCACCTGACTCCATTAAATTTTGACCTTCAAAGTGAGATCTTTGTGTGTAAGGAATACTAGTTGCATGAACAATTGACCCTGTATTTTCGTTCCAACAATCATTGAATCCTTTTAATTTTGGATGCAAAGCAAAATCAGAATTAAGTTTTATTGTATTTTCAATTAAGATATTTTTTCGTCTTTTTTCAAAATTTTTATCTCCAATTATAGGTACAGCGCAAAGTCCATCCATACCTCCACGTAACATAATTACTACCAAGTTTTTTTTTTTTGATGATGCGGCTAAAGCTGGGAGATTAAACCCTGCTAAAAACAAAGTTGTAGCTGAGCCTTTTAAAAAATCTCTTCTTGATATCTTCATGCTCTTAATACCTCTGGTAAATTAAATAAAATCATGTGCTTTTCTTCATTACTTTTAGCTTTTGAAACTATCTTTAAAATTTTATCTGGGTTATCAAAATTTGTTCGAATGATTTTTTCATGAATATTATCATTTAATTGATCTTTAATTCTATATCTGTGAAAAGCTTTTTTTGCATACATCAATCTTCTAATAATTAATTCAGTAGACATCCAATCACTTGATAAATCTGAATATCCATTAGGTTGTTTGGATCTATATGGATGATATCCTATATCTTCTAGCAACCAATCCGGCTCTCTCAGTTCTTGGCTGATAAGAAAACCTAATTCAAATTTATCCATTTTCTTTTCTGGAATTGGATAAGCATATGTGGCACCTGACATATTAATCGTTTGTAGCCACCAATTTTCAGGGTTTTGAAATTTTTGATATTTATCATTATATTCAAACGCTACTTTAATTGCAGCTTTATGAACCTCTGGCAGATATCCATCTGATTTTTCCCATGCTTTAATAATTGGAGCAATCATCTCTTTTGTTGGGTTGTCAGTAATTAGATATCTACAAAGCTTTGTTGCTATAAACTCTCTACATGAAGGATGGTTTACTAAATCTTTAATAGCAATTTTCAAACTTTTTTTTCCTCGTTTATACTCTTTACCAAAAACATATTTTTTTCCTGGTTCATGACGATCTGACATAAATCTAATATCTGATCCTTGATCTTTTGATTTTGTCCACTTTGGTCTCCAGCCTGTCATTATTTTTGCAAGACCCATTACATCTTCTTGAGTATAGCCAGCCTTTGGTGATACTGTATGGAGTTCCATCAATTCTCTAGCATGATTTTCATTTATAGTTGCAGGTTCATTTTCTCTCTTTCGCCAATCTTCTTTTCCACTTACAGATTTTGGTCCAATATTATCTTTGTTATCTAGATGCATTATCATCGGCCATGCAATGGTTCCTTCAATAGCCATAGTTTCAAAAGTTTTATCCATATTAGCTCTTATAAATTCTCTTTGATAAGCTCCTGTTGAAAAACTTGGAAGTCTTTGGGTGTCACTTATTGTGAAATGATTAGTCCAAAAGTACCAGAGTTTAGCGTGTACAGGGCTATTACTTCTTACTGCCTCTGAATGTCTGATACAAATTTCGTTATTAGGCCAAAATTTTGCTCCACTATCATCTTCAAGTTTCTTTTCAGCTATTCTTAAGCCTTCTGGATCATTTTTAAATTTCTTTTTAAAAGTAGTTTCTTCAGTAACTCTTTGTTTGATCCAATGTTCTCTCATTTCTTTTTCTGAGAAAATATATTTTCCCTTCCAATTTAATTCAGGAATTTTTTCTACTTGTTTTTGAGCCCAAGTTAATGGATCAGATGGAATTTTTTCCTCAGGTTTTAATCCAAATGCGACTTTTCTAAAAAAGTTTTTCATGACTACTTAATTTTATCAATACTATTTATATTTTCTAAAGACTTATCAAACTCACTTTTATTTTCTCTTTTTGATAAAGTGATTACTAAAAACATCATAATAATAACTGCTATAACTGGTATTAATGTAATAACAGATATTTTACCTATTACTAAAAATAAGTAAATAATTAAAAAAATTATAGATCTAATTAATAATGTTGTTTTAAAGACTGCCATAATTGAAAGGGAATGTTTTAATAAACTAATAAAACTCATTTTAGACGGACCAAAATACCTCTCACCTCTTATTGATGAAACTGACATTCTATTTTTTATTGTTTTTGCTAACGAACCAGAAAAACTGCTCCAAGTTGATGCTTGTTTAGTCATGATATTAACTGCAAATTTAGGAAGGCAAGAATAATTACCAAACTTTATAGATTGACCAGTAAATATAAAAGTTAAATATTTGTGAACTAAATAACAAAATTTGAAAAATAATCCTTCAGAACGCTTAACTCTATCAGCCGTAATGACCTTATCAGTATTTTCATAACTCTTACAAAGAAGATCTCCTAGCTCTTGTGGTCTGTCTTCTCCATCACCATCCATAACAATTACAAAATCAAAGTCTTCATTTTCATTTATATATTTTAATCCAGCTGCATTACATCTTGCATGACCTTTGTTTTCTTTCATATTAATGACATAAATAGATCTTAAATTTTTTAATAAAGGAGTGTTAATTGGTCTCACTTCTGTAGAAGCATCATTAATAATTACAACTGATATATGGGCATCCCAACCCTCAAGATGTGCGTTGATTTCTTCAAGGAGTTTAAAGACTGATCTCCAATCATTATAAACTGGTACTAAAATTTTAGTTTTTTTCATTTAGTTCCAACACAGACTTGTTCGATGCATGTAAATTTTGATAAAGAGTTTAATTTATCTTCACTAATAAATCCACCCCAGATAGGTCTAGATTTTAAATGATATGATAAATTTCCTGCATGCCACTCATCTCCAAGTACAACATTAATTGGTTCATCATGGTCTTTGTTCCATTGTCTTTCTATCTTCATGGCAATTAATTTACCAGGATAATCTGTTCTTTTGTTATCATTTGATAATGAGATAGTAGAATAAAGAACAGGAGATAAAATAAAAAAAAATACAAATAATATTAAAAAACCTTTTAATTTTTTTAAGTCTATTTGACTCTTAAATAAGTAAACAAAAAATAAACCAAAAAATAAATAAAAAGGTGTCATCCACATTGTTTTAATCTTTGCTCCCAAAATTAGAGATGTTATAAAAATTAATAATAGAGGAATAAAATTAATAAATAAAAGAAACACCATTTTTTTATCTTTAAAATTTATATTAATTTTCTTAAATTTTTTAATACTCATAAATAAAAGTAACCAAAATGGAATTAGTATTCCTATTTGTTTTAAAATAAATATAAGAGGGTATTGGATATGGTTTAATATTGTAGAGCTCTCTAAAGTAGTTCTATGCATTCCATAAGTCAGAGTTATAAAATCATTATTATTTAACCAAATCAAATGTGGAAGAATTATTATTAAAAATATTTCTAATGAAACAATATATTTAAAATTAAACTTTTTTTCTTTTTTTATAAAAAAAATATAAATAAAAAATAAATCAATACTAAAAAGTAAATATATAAATAAATAATGAGATAAAATGCCAATGGCAGCTACTATTCCTAAAATAATAAAATTTTTTAAATCTTCTTCATTATAAGATTTCCAAGTATAAAAAACCGTTAAAGCCCAAAAAGGTATTTCAGTAATATATACATTAAATTCAGGTGTTGTATAATTATAGAAATAAATTCCTTCTAAAATTAAAACTGATAAAAAACAATAAATTTTATTTTTAAAAAATTGATATGCTAATTTCCAGACAACAAAAAATGCTATTATTATAAATAGTTGACTCAAAAAATAATAAAAAAGATCGTTACTCCCAAAAATTTGATAAAAAACTTCTAAAAAAAAAGCACTTGCGGGAGGATGCTTATTGAATCCCCAATCTAAATTACTTCCCCATGCTAGTGCCTCTATAGTATCAAGTGGTAAATTATTATTTGTAAGTGTGGGTGCCAACGTCCATACAATCAAGTGCAGTATAATGAAGATATAAAATATATTATTGATATTTTTTTTAATAAGTGTCATTTATCATTTTTTATATGAATTAACCCTACTTGACACGCATTAATTGCTGAATATACTTCGGCAATTCAAATTTAAGAATATGGCTAAAATCTCAAAATCATCTATAAAAAAAACTAATACAACTGCCAAAAAAGAAAAGGCTTCAATAAAAGTTTCAAAGAATTATATACCTAAAGATACTGAAAAATATATGTGTGATAAGCACCTAGCATTTTTTAGATTAAAACTTCAAGAATGGAAAAAAGAAATTGTAAAAGCCAATAATGAAGCACTTTATAATGGCTCTATTGATGACAGTGGTGTTTCGGCAGATGTTATTGACCAAGCAAGTTCATACACTGATAAAACAGTTGAAATGAAAGCGATAAATAGACAAATAAAACTAATATCAAAAATTGACCAAGCCCTAAAAAGAATTAAAGAAAATACTTATGGATTTTGTGCTGAAACAGCTGAGCCCATTGGATTAAAAAGATTAATGGCAAGACCAGTGGCTGATCTTTGTATTGCAGCACAAGAAAAACATGAAAAAGAAGAAAAAGTTTATGCAGACGACTAGACAAAAAAAAATACGCTCAAATCAAAATTCAATTTCATTTCTTTTTGCTAAAAAATATATTTATTATTATTATACTTTTATTTGGATAGTTTTATTATTATATCTATTTATTAAATGAACAAAAAATTAATACTAATCATTATTATTGTATTAGCTATAGAGTTATCAGGAAATGGTATTTTAAGCTCTTTATACAGACTAATGAGTTAAACGATTAAGGTTGAGGAGGAAACTCTTTTTTATTCATAAATTGATACCCTCTTATTACGGCTTCTCTTTTAGAGATATAGATATACCATCTTAATAAATTTTTATAATTCTTAAGACCAATATCATGCCACTCGTGTCTTGCAATCCAAGGCCAAGTTGCAATATCTGCAATCGTATACTCATTACCAGCTAAATATTTTGATGCAGATAACCTTTCATCTAGATCACGGTAGAGTCTTTTGGCGATTTTAAAAAACCTTTCCTCTCCAAATTGACTTTTACCAGGATTGAAATGATGGAACTGATGGTGCTGCCCTAGCATTGGTCCAATGGTTCCCATCTGTGCCATCAGCCATTGATTTATAACATTACGATCTTTAGCTTCATAAAATTTATTATGTTTTTCTGCTAAATATATAAGGATTGCCCCAGACTCAAATACAGATTTTTTATTTTCATGATCTACTATCACAGGTATTTTACCAAAGGGGCTTATCTTTTTAAAATCAGGTTTAAATTGATCATCTTTTAATAAATCGATTGCTGTAATTTTAAAATTACAGCCAATCTCTTCTAATAATATACTTATTTTTTTTCCATTTGGAGTATCAGAAGTAAAAAGCTCAATCACTACTTAACGCCTAATCGATCCTTAACTTTTTTTGAAGAAGTCGTAAATTCAAATCTGTATTTTTCATCTGGTTTTGCATACTTAAAACAACCTCTCGCAGCAAGCGCTCCTTCATGAAATCCTGAAAGAATTAATTTAAGTTTTCCTGGATAAGAACAAATATCTCCAATAGCAAATATTCCCTCTTTATTTGTTTCAAAGCTTTCTGTGTTAACAGGAACTGTTTTTTTATCTAAATTTAAACCCCATTCAGCAATAGGCCCAAGTTGCATTATTAATCCAAAAAAACCTAAAACATAATCTGTTTTAATTTCTTTTATAGTTTTGTCATCATGCTTAATTTTTATGTGTTCAATTTTTTCTTTTCCATTAACAGAATCTAATTGATATTTTGTATAAATCTCTATTTTACCTTCTTCTTTCAATTGATTGGCTTTATCTATGGTTGCTTGCATTCCTCTAAAGTCGTCTCTTCTGTGTACTAATATAACCTTAGACACATTTGACAATTCAATTGCCCAATCTAATGCTGAGTCTCCTCCACCAAATATGCAAATAGTTTTATCTTTAAAAATTTTTTTATCCCTAATTGAATAAAGTATTTGTTTTCCCTCATATTTTTCAATTTCTTTTGTTGAAAATTTTCTTGGTTCAAAAGAACCTACTCCAGCTGCAATAATTATACTTGTTGATTCAAACTCAGTTCCTTTATTTGTTTTGGTAATCCATTTTTTTTCAACTTTTTTAATCTCTTCTACTCTTTCATTTAAATGAAAATTTGTTTTAAATGCTTTTATTTGTTCAATTAAATTGTTAGTTAGCTCTTCCCCAGTACATTCTGGCACTGCTGGAATATCATAAATAGGTTTGTCAGGATAAAGTTCAATACACTGCCCTCCAATTTTATCTAGATTGTCTACCACTTCACATTTTAGGCCAATAATTCCTAATTGATGAACACAAAATAATCCTACTGGTCCTGCTCCAATTATTAAAGTATCTGTTTTAATCATTTAACCTTGCTTTAACGGAATGTTTACAACTAATCCCTCTAATTCATTTGAAACTATTACTTGGCAGCTTAATCTACTAAATTTATTGGGTTCATAAGCCATGTCTAGCATATCTTCTTCACCGTCTTCTTTTTTTGGAAGCTTATCTAGCCATTCTTCTTTAACATAAACATGGCAAGTAGCACATGCCATGCCTCCTCCACAATCTGCATCAATTCCTGGAATATTATTTTGAACAGCACCTTCCATTACACTTAATCCTGCAGCCACTTCTATTGTATGGGGATTTCCATTATTTTCTATATACGTAATTTTAGGCATCTGAATATATATAATTACTTAAAAAAAAAGGGCAAGTATGCAAAAACATACCTGCCCCTCTTAATTTATTTAACAAGGTATAAAACTACCTAGATTTTCTGCCACCTGTACTCGTTGCAGCTGCCCAAATTACTAGACCAAATGCAATTTTGTTGATGAAATCAGCTAAGTTGTAAATCACGTTTAGTGAGTTGGCATCCACACCACCTGTTAGGTAACCAAATACGTAACCTAATGGGTAAATTGCCCAACCTACTGTAACGATCATTCTCATAGCACCAAATGCAGTTACAAGAGCTTTGTTTCCACTTTTTGCTGCTGCTTTACCTGCTTCACCTGAAAATATTTCATAAAGAATATAGATCCATCCAGCCATACCGATTATAAAACCAAGCATAGAATTGATGTAACCTGCTTCTCCTAAATATCCTCCAACTAGCATCACAACTGAACCAAGTAACAATCTCCAGAACATTCCAGAATTTGCTTTTCCTACAGCTGATAGAATTAAGAAAAATTCAACCATTTGTAGTGGTACAGTGATTAACCAATCAATGTATCTGTAAACTGTTGGTGACTCACCAGTTGTAACCCATATATCTCTCATATACATATAATGTATAAAAGCGATACCAGTTACTAGACCAGCAACGATGACTGATGTTCTCCAACCTGATGCAACACTTCCTGCTTCTAAGAAAAAGAAAGCAGTCGCTGCTAACATACCCATTGAAATCACCCAAAACGAGATTCCAACAAAGTCGTCAGAAGCTAACATTGCTGTTTCTGCGTTTGCTACACCTGAAGCACCCATTAGGGCTACAGCTGTAAGAGCAAACAATTTTAGTTTTTTCATAAAAAACTCCCTCTTATGTTAGTTTTTAACTTTAGTTTATATAAACTAGACTTAAACTAATGCTTAAGTCATGTTGAAGGTTAACTATCAAAGTTATTTAGTTTTTAGAAGGTTTAATTACATCTAATTTGTATTGATTTTACTTACTTTTTAAATTTTAATACAATTTTTAATTTAATAAGCAAAAAAAATAGCAAAATAGAATCAAATCTTATGTCAAAAAAATTTAATGATATTTATCAAAATTCTTTAAAAAACCCTGAAAGTTTTTGGCAGGAAGTGTCTAATGATGTTTTTTGGTTTAAAAAACCAACTAAAATTTTAAATAAATCCAATCCACCTTTCTACAAATGGTTTGAAGATGGAATAACTAACACTTGTTATAATGCTTTGGATATTCACATCGATAAAGGCAGAGGTGATAAGCTAGCTTTAATCTATGACAGCCCCATAACTGGCAACAAAAAACAATTTACTTACAAAGAATTAAGAGAAAAAGTTTCAAAATTTGCTGGAGCTCTTAGAAACCAGGGAGTAAACAAGGGTGACAGGGTAATAATCTATATGCCCATGATACCTGAAGCTGTAATTGCAATGTTAGCATGCGGAAGAATTGGTGCTATACATTCTGTAGTATTTGGAGGGTTTGCCTCAAATGAACTTGCTAGCAGAATTGATGATAGCAAAGCAAAAATAATGGTCACTGCTTCATGTGGCTTTGAACCTGGAAAAACTGTTGAGTATAAACCTTTGGTTGATGCAGCGATTAAGATGGCTTCTCATAAAATAAATAAGATGATCTTATTTCAAAGAATAGATCACACGGTTGAGCTAAATGCTCCAAAAGAAATCAGTTGGGGTGAAGCACTTTCAAATGCAAAAGAAGTAGATTGTGTCGAAATGAACTCAAATGATTTAGCCTATATTTTATATACCTCAGGAACCACAGGTGTACCAAAGGGAATTGTTAGAGACATCGGTGGTCATATAGTTGCCCTTAAATGGACTATGAAAAATATTTACAATATTGATATTGATGATGTTTGGTGGTCAGCAAGCGATATTGGTTGGATTGTTGGACACTCTTATATTGTTTACGCTCCTTTATTTAAAGGATGTACTACTGTTTTATTTGAAGGCAAACCAGTTGGTACTCCTGATGCAGGTGCATTTTGGAAAATAATTTCTGACTACAAAGTAAAATCTCTTTTTACTGCTCCAACTGCTTTTAGAGCTATTAAAAAAGAAGATCCTGAAGGTAAGTTTTTTTCTAAATATGATTTAAGTAAATTTGAGTCATTATTTTTAGCAGGAGAAAGAGCAGATCCAGATACCATCAAGTGGGCTGAAAATTTATTAAAAGTTCCTGTAATTGACCATTGGTGGCAAACTGAAACTAGCTGGGCAATTAGCTCTAATTGTACTGGAATAGAAATGATGAAAACAAAATATGGTTCAGCCTGTAAAGCAGTTCCTGGTTATGATGTTAAGATCATGAAGCCTGATCAAACTTTAGCAAAGCCTAATGAGATGGGAGATATAGTTATTAAACTTCCTCTGCCCCCAGGGACTTTTCCAACATTATGGAATGCAGATAAAAGATATAAAGACAACTATATGACTAATTATGAGGGTTACTA